>Ga0307986_10000106_pt1 | contig 57356 bp, 58 predicted proteins | sample EllFjometageno82_FD_203170 | JGI IMG/M metagenome (GOLD analysis project Ga0307986, IMG submission 203170) | Marine microbial communities from Ellis Fjord, Antarctic Ocean - #82 | ecosystem: Environmental > Aquatic > Marine > Unclassified | place: Southern Ocean | collected 2014-10-09 | reverse complement strand
TCGGACGCCTCCACCAACTTCAATCTTTAAATCGTATTTACCAACTATTTCTTGAATGATTTCCAGGTTAATTGTGTCGCCGGTTAATGCGCCATCTAAATCAACGATATGTAAATTTTTAAAACCATGATCTTTATATTTTCCTGCTTGATCAACAGGTGATGTTTCATATTCAGTTTGACTATCAAAGTTTCCTTTAACTAGCCTTACACATTTTTTGTCTTTAATGTCTATTGCCGGGAATATTTTCATGTTAATTCGTATCTTCTTTGTTGCTTAGTTTATTACCTTTAATCATAAAATTTATAAATTTAAGAAGTTAGTTAAAATTTTAATTCCAGTTTTTTGACTTTTCTCTGGATGAAATTGTGAACCAAATATATTTCCTAGAGATACTGCGGCTATTACATCTTTGCCATAATTAGTTGTAATAGATATAACTTTTTTATTTTCAGGAACAAATTCATAGCTATGAATGAAATAAGCATGATCTTCGTTGATTACATCTTGAAAAACACTAGAAACATTTTCCACTTTTAATTCGTTCCAACCCATGTGTGGAATTTTAAGTTTTAAAGAACCTGAATCTAGCTTAATTACTTCGCCTGCTATCCAGTTTAATCCTGTTGTTTTTTTCTCTTCATGTCCAATGGTTGCAAATAATTGCATACCTGCACAGATTCCATATATTGGCTTCTTCTTTATAAGAACACTTTCGTTCAGTTCTTCTTGTAAACCTTTAATATTATCAATTCCGTTTTTACAAGCTTTGAAAGAACCCTGACCGGGTAAAACTATTTTATCTGATTTTTTCACATCGTTAATGTCAGAACTGACTTTGACTGAATAATTTAAATTATTATCAGAGTTTGCTTTTTCAATAGACTTGGCAATTGACCTTAAATTGCCAACTCCATAATCAACGATGGTTAATAACATTAATGTTTAAAGTTTGCCTTTAGTTGATGGCACAGAGTTTTTAATTCTTTGATCTATTGTAAATGCATCTTTTAACGATCTTGCTAATCCTTTGTAGCAAGACTCAATTTTGTGGTGACTATTTTCTCCGTATATATTTTCAACATGAAGAGTAATACCGGCCGATTGTGAAAATGCTTGGAACCATTCTTTAAAAAGCTCCGTATCCATCTCCCCTAATTTTTCTACTTTTAAATTAACTTTCCAAATAAGATACGGTCGATTAGAAACATCAATTGAAACTCTACTTAGGGTTTCATCCATGGGTATCATTGAAGAAGCATATCTTTTTATTCCTTTACGATCACCCGCGGCTTTATTAATAGCCTCTCCGATTGCTATGCCTGTATCTTCAGTTGTGTGGTGAAGGTCTATATGCGTGTCACCTTTGGCTTTAACATTGATGTCCATTAAAGAATGTTTAGAAAGTTGTTCTAGCATATGGTCTAAAAAACCAATCCCAGTATCTATTTTATACTTTCCTTTTCCGTCGATATTAACTTCAACGGTGATGCTGGTTTCTTTGGTTTTTCTGGAAATTTTTGCTTTTCTATTCATAAAATTAAAGAAAATATATTTAATTATATATAGATAAATTCAGATTTTATCAATAAACGGAAGTTGTCTATTGAACAATTAAAATTAGTTGCCACATACAAGGAGTATGAATACAGGTGAAAAATGGCATGGAACTACAATTGTTCTGTTGAGAAAAAATAATGAAACCGTGGTTGCGGGAGATGGTCAAGTAAGTCTTGGTAACACTGTATTAAAAAGTAATGCAAAAAAAGTTAGAAAAATTGATAAACGTGGCGTAATAGCCGGTTTTGCTGGGTCTACTTCTGATGCTCTAACTTTATTTGAAAGGCTGGAAGCTAAGCTTGAAAAGCATGCTGGCAATCTTCCGAGGGCAGCTGTCGAACTTGCAAAAGATTGGAGAACGGACAAATATTTAAGAAGGTTAGAAGCTTTAATGGCTGTTGCTGACAAAGAAAATAGTTTTATTATATCTGGAACTGGCGATGTTTTAGAACCAGAAGATAATATTATTGCAATAGGATCTGGTGGCAACTATGCCTTGGCTGCAGCAAAAGTTTTAATCAAAAATGATCTATCTGCGGAAGAGGTTGCTCGCCAGTCAATTACTATAGCTTCGGAAATTTGCGTTTTTACAAACAACAATATTACAATAGAGAAAGTTTAAATATGATTGATGTGAATAAAGTTACAAATTTAAATCTGGTCAAGGAAACTAAAAAAAAAGAAAAATCTACAGTAAGTGCTTTATCTCCGAGAGAAATTGTTTCTGAACTAGACAGATATATTATCGGTCAATCAAATGCAAAAAAAGCAGTAGCTGTCGCTTTACGTAACAGATGGAGACGACAAGCTCTTGACGAGCAAATGCGTGAAGAGGTTTTGCCAAAAAATATTTTAATGATTGGTCCAACAGGAGTTGGAAAAACAGAAATCTCCAGAAGGTTATCAAAATTAGCTGAAGCTCCTTTTATCAAGGTTGAGGCAACAAGATTCACAGAAGTTGGTTATGTTGGAAGAGATGTAGAGCAAATTATTAGAGATCTAATTGAAATAGCTATAGCTTTAGAAAAAGAAAAAAAAAGGAAAGAGGTTTTTGCTAAGGCTCAATTATTGGCAGAAGAAAAAGTTTTAGATGCTCTAGTGGGAAACAAAGCAAGCGTAGCTACTAAAGAAAGTTTTAGAAAAAGGCTGAGAAGTGGAGATTTAGATAACAACATAATAGAGATAGAAGTAAGTGAAACATCTTCTAATATGCAGGGATTTGAAATTCCAGGTATGTCTGGTGCCAACATTGGAATGATTAATATCTCTGAAATGCTAGGAAAATCTATTGGACAAAAACAAAAGAAAAAGAAAATGAATGTGAAAGAGTCTCACGACATTTTAATTGCACAAGAGTCAGATAATTTAATCGAACAAGATAAAATTATAAGTGAAGCTAAAAAAGCAACTGAAGATAATGGTATAGTCTTTTTAGATGAAATTGATAAAATCTCCGCACGTGGTGATCGTTCTGGTGGTGATGTGTCCAGAGAAGGTGTTCAGAGAGATTTATTACCTTTAATCGAAGGTACGACAGTTAATACAAAACATGGGCCTATTAAAACAGATCACATACTTTTTATTGCATCGGGTGCTTTCCAACTTGCAAAACCATCAGATTTATTACCTGAACTGCAAGGTCGCCTGCCTATAAGGGTGGAATTAAATGCTCTGACTGAGGATGATTTTAAAAGAATACTAAGAGAGCCAGATAATAGTTTAATCAAACAATATGTTGCTTTGCTAAAAACAGAAAATGTTGATTTGAAATTTACCGATGATGGGATTGATACTTTGGCGAAAGTATCTGCAGAGGTAAATGCGTCAGTAGAAAATATAGGTGCAAGAAGACTGCACACTTTGTTAGAAAAAGTTTTAGATGAAATTAGTTTTACCGCTTCTGATCGTTCCGGTGAAAAAATTATAATTGACAAAAGATATATTGAGAAAAATCTTGGTGAATTAACAAAAGACACAGATTTAAGTAAATTTATTTTATAGTTATTTCAATTTGATAATAATAGCGCCTTCACCACCATCATTCACATTTGCTTGTTCAATTACAATTATTTTATCAAATAATTCTTTTTGAGATTTAATATACTCTGGAACGGCAAATTTTAATTTACTTAACTCTTTGGACACATATGTATTTTTGTCTGTATTTGAGTGAAGCCCCTTACCAGTAATTAATAAAATTTCTTTATAGTTGTTTGTCTGACAATAGATTATTATTTCTCTAACTTTAATATTGGCATCTAGCAGGGTAAAACCATGTAAATCAAAACGATATCTTTTAACTCGATCTGATAGCTTTTTATTTTTTAATTCTTTATCAAAAATATCTTTTGGATTTTTAAGATATTCTTTCCAAACTTTTTTTTCTTGTTCAGAAATATCTTCTTTTTTTTTCACTTACTAATAATTTCAGCCAGGAACCAATTTGGATTTTTGCTCGAAGCACTTTTTGAAAATTTCCAATAATCAGTTACAGTTTTGATTTTATCAGGGTCACCTTCTATGATTGCTTCGTCTTTATTTTTTTTAACTGATATAATTTCACAAACTATCTTAACAGTAGAAAAAAATTCATTTTTTATTTTCTCAAATTTTTCAACCTTAGACTCTTTAAAACCAATAAAAGTAAGTTCCGACTTTATATTTTCTTTGTTCCTGTGATCTATTGCTTGTTCAAAATTATTAAAAATATCTTTTGTCAGAAGTTTTCTAAGCTCATCTTTTTCACCCTTAGCGAATGAGGTTAAGATACTTTCATAGGCAATTTCAGCTCCTTTAAGAAATTGTTTTTTTTCACCACCTTCCAAAGTGTCTTTTGTAAGCACTTCATTTTTTACCTGAGGCGTAAATTGGTTGTATTTTTTTTCCTCTAAAATACTAAAATTTTTACCTTCGTATCCAGTTTTTTTTCCTAGAATACTTCTCAAACGTAAAATGATGAAACCAGCAATTACTGCTAATAAAATTATGTCTATAAAGCCAAAATTGTTACTCATTATTTGATAATCATACATTAATAATATATTTTTGTAAGACGCAAATGAACACAGTTTTATTACTAATTATTGGTTTACCAATTCTAGAGATTGCGGTCATGATTCAGGTTGGCCAACAACTTGGGGCGTTTAATACAATTTTAATAATATTTTTGACTGCAGTTATAGGAATTTATTACGCTAAAGTTGAAGGTTTAAACACTATTAAGTCAGGTATGGTTAATTTATATAAAAATAAAATTCCCTTTTATGAGATCTTGTCTGGCGCATCGATTGCTATAGCAGCTATTTTACTAATTTTTCCTGGATTTATTTCTGACACGATTGGGTTCTTTTTTCTGATTCCGTTTACCAGAAAAATAATAATAACTTCATGGATTAGCAACAAGTATAAAGACAAAACACAAGAAGAAACGGATATCTTAGAAGCTGATATAATTGAGGAAAAAAAAGAAAAAGATGAACTATAAAATAATAGCTAAGTATATTAAAGATTTAAAATTTGAAATACCTAATCCGAAAATTTTTTTTTTACTTGAAAAGAACATTTCAAATTATAAAATTAATATTGACATCAGAAGCAACCAATTTAAAGGTCAGGTTGTTGAAGTTGAGACTTCCCTTTCACTTGTTCCAAGTACGAATGACTTTGATAAGATAAATACTAAAATAATTTTTTGCACTCTTATTGAGATTGATGGTGAATTAACTAACAAAAAATCTTTAGAGGAGATCATTTTAATTAAAGTTCCTAATGAAGTTTATTCTGAAATACGAGCTTTATTTATTCTATTATTTGAAAGGTCAGGATTTAATAAAATTAAAATTGATGAAAATATTGATTTTAAAAAACTATATATGAAAAAAACTATTCAATAATAATTCTTTTTTAGTTCTTTCTTTAAAAAGTTTCTATGTGACTCTAACTCTTCACTTGTAGGTTTAATAACTATTTTACAGTAATTTTTTTTAATATTAGATCTGTTTTCCATAATGGTTTCTAAATTTTCATTCGAGAAGATAAGTTTAGGCTCTTTTTCATCTAATAAATTAATATACACTTCTCTAAGAAGTTCGCAGTCCAACAAGGCATTGTGTTTAACTCTTCTAGATAAATCTATATTGAATCTCCTACAAAGTGCATCTAAAGAATTCGACATACCTGGAAATTTTCCTCTTGCAACCTCAAGGCTATCAACAACATTCTCTCTTTTAATTTCTTTTTTCTTAATTAGTTTTAATTGATAATTTAGAAAACTAAGATCAAAGAGTGCATTGTGAATTATGATTTTTTTATCTTTTACAAATACCAAAAATTCTTCTGCGACATTATTAAAAGTTTCTTTATTTTTTAAAAAATCAGTTGAAAAGCCATGAATTTTAAACGCACCTTCTGGTACATCTCTTTGGGGATTTAATATTTTATGAAAAATTTTTTTAGTTGGTCTTAAATCTTTAGTTTCGATACATGCAATTTCCACCATTCTATGACTGTCATTAACCGAAAGACCTGTTGTTTCTGTGTCTAAAAAAATTTCATTCATAGTGTTTCATAAGAATTTTAACTTTTTTCCTTAAAATTGCTAGAGAAAGATTGTTGTTAATTGTATGGTCACAAATACTTTTTTTTTTAGCAGAAGGGAACTGTCTTTTATCTAATAAAGAAAACATTTTTTTATTACCTTTTTTTTTAAGGTATCTTAATTTTCTTAATTTTTTTTTTGTTTGGACAAATATTAGTTTATCAAAATATCTGTTTAATTTGCTCTCAATTAACAAAGGTATTTCTAAAAATAACATTTTATTTTTCTTCTTTAAAAAAGCTATCATTTCCTTCCGAACAAAAGGATGAATAACGGATTCTAATTTATGAAGATTGTTATTTTTTTTTAAAATTAATTTTATTTGATCCTTAACTTTATACGTATTTTTTAAGTTAAATTTCTTTATTAAAATCTTAGAAAATATTTTTTTTTTGTACAGTCGTGAGACGATTTTATCAGCACTGAATAGTGGATATTTCGTGCCTGCCATTAACTGAGCAACTGTAGTTTTGCCAGATGCTATTGATCCTGTAATCCCTATAATTTTCATTTTAAATTAAATATTATTTTTTTTTTTATGTTTTCGTCCACGGTAGGGCTAATTTCGTTCCACAAAAAGAAAGATCTTTGACCTTGGTAAAGGAACATTTCTAAACCATTAAATGTTTTAATATTATTTTTTTTAAAATTTTTTAACATCCTTGTCTCTAGGGGGTTATAAACAACATCATAATAAATCATTTCTTTTTTAAATTTTTTAATTATTTGTTCAAAATTTTTTCCATTTTTCATACCCAGAGAAGTCGTGTTGATAATAATATCTACATCCTGAGATTTATTAAATATATTTTCCCACAAAATAATTTCAATGAATGGAAATTTTTTTTTTATATCTTCAGCTTTTTCAACGGTTCTATTGCTCAAAAATATTTTTTTAATATTTTGTTTTAATAGAGGGTAAATCACAGAAGGCGTAACACCTCCTGCTCCGATTATTAAAATATTTTTTTCTAATAAATCTTTATTGTTTAATTTTTTTATAAAAGAACAGTTAAACCCATAAACATCTGTATTTTCTCCAACAATTTTATTTTTATTATTTAAATATATTGTATTTACTGAAGAGGTTTCTTTGGCGTCATTTATAACTATATCCAAAAAAGGAATTACTGCTTGTTTGTAAGGCGTTGTGACGTTAATCCCCTGTAATTCTTTATTTCTGATTTTATCTATGACTTCATTAATTTGATTTACCTCAATCTCAATTAATGAATAACTTGCGTTAATGTTGTGTTTCTTAAACCAAAAATTATGAAGCAACGGTGAAAGCGAGTGAGATAATGGCTTACCTATAATACCATAATTTTTTTCTGTCATGCTATAGTTTTAATATAATCTATTATTTGTTTAATGGGCAGACCCATGATTGAATCTTTATCTCCTTTAATAGAATCGAATAGTTCTAATCCGCCTGCTTCGATTTGATAAACACCATAGGCCAATAGTGTGTCTGTTTTAATTTTTTTTAAATAGTTGGTAAGCTCATTATTAGAAAGTCTTTTCATTTTTAATTCCGATTTATCGGTAAAGTGCCATGTCATTGCTCCATTTTTAGAGAAACACACTGAAGTTATTAAATAATGGATTGATCCATTAAGCTTTTTTAATATTTTCAGGGCTTCTCCTCTTGTCTTAGGTTTGTTAATTAACTCTTCATTTAAACTTATAACGCTATCCGCGCCTAACACCATTATATCAGAATATTTATTACTGACTTTTGTAGATTTTAGTTCTGCTAAATTTTTTGATATCAACATGGGACTAGCCCCTACAGCCAACAACGAATCTTTGACTTGATCTTCATCTACGTAAGAAGGCACAACAGTACATTTAAATTTATTTCTGTCTAGTATTTTTTTTCTAACCTCGCTTTTGGATGCTAAAATTATTTTCATTTAATTTGCTCTTTTTTTATATCAAAAATCTTTATAATCGTAGCTGCTGTTTCTTCAACAGATTTTCTAGTCACGTCTACTACTGGCCATTTATATTTTTTGAAGAGCTTTTTTGATTCTTCAATTTCTTCTAGTATAGAGTCTAAATTAGAATAATTGGGAATGCTAGTCTCTCTCATTATTTCTAGCCTGTTGTTTCTAATATCAGACAAACGTTCTGCTTCAACAACTAAACCTACAACACATAAATTTTTACAATCTTCTTTCAATAAGCTGGGAATTTCTTGCATTCTTATAAGAGGGATGTTTAAAGTTTTATATCCCTTATTAGCCAAATAAATTGATGTGGGTGTCTTGCTCGTTCGACTAACTCCTAATAAAATAATATCAGCTTTTTTAATATCCTTAACGTTCATGCCATCATCATGAGACATGGAAAATTGCAAAGCTTCAATTCTCTTGTAGTAATCTTCGTCTAGCACATGTTGTGCGCTAGGTGTATGGTTTGATTTTTGTTTAATTAATTTAGAAAAATTTATTATTAAATTTCCTAAGATACCGAAACAAGGTATGTTTTTCTTTTTACAAATTTCAACAATGTACTTATCAATTTTCGTCTCTACAACTGTGTATAAAATTATTACATTTTCTTTTTCTTCACATTCACTTATAATTTTATTAATTTGTTTTTCAGTTCTAATAAAAATATACTCCTTTTTGTTGTGATTGAAGTTTGGAAACTGCGATTTCAGTGCAAGAAATATTCTATCTAATGTCTCACCTGTAGAATCTGAAATTAGGTGAATTTGGTATTTATGTCTCATATGTAATTCTGTTAATAACCTTATTATAACTTGTTGTTATACATTTAAGGTTTTTAATTAAGAATTTTTTTCACAGTAATTAACAAGTTTTCAACATGTTGTTAGTTGTTGATAATTAAGAATTTTTTTATTAACCACTTAGTATGTCGATTCCTTTTTATATTAACCTGCTTTTTTTTTGTTTTTATAGGGGGTAAAATGTTTAAAATTATGTATAAATAGTTATTTCACCAACCAACATGACCTACATCAAATAATATACTTTTAAAAATATTATTATATTAATGACTAAATTAACAAACTGTATATTAAATAAAGATACTTCTTGTGTCCCAATTTGGTTTATGAGACAAGCCGGAAGATATCTTCCAGAGTTTAGGAAGATTAGGTCTAAAAACTTAGATTTTATTAAATTATGTTTAAATAGTAATTTAAGTTCTGAAATTACACTTCAACCTTTAAAAAGATTTAATTTAAATGCAGCTATAATTTTTTCTGATATTTTAATGATTCCTTTTGGATTAGGACAAGAAGTAATATTTAAAAAAGATGATGGACCAGTACTTTCTTTGTTTGACTTAGAGTATTTTCTAAAAAACAATAAAAATAAATTTATCACTAAACTTAACCCTATTTATGAAGCTATAAAAAAAACTAGAAAAAATTTAATTAAGGATAAATCTTTGATTTCATTTATAGGAGCTCCATGGACTCTTATTGTTTATATGTTTGGGTTAAAGAAAAACAAGGATCAAATTGATTTAGATAAATTAAAAAAATCAGAATCTGACATTAGGATAGTTTTTAATAAAATTAATGAATATTTATTTACTCATATTTCAAAACAAATAGACGCTGGAGCTGATACGGTGCAAATATTTGATTCGTGGGCTGGTTTAATACCAGAAGAAAACCTGTTTGAGTATTGTTATGAACCAAATAAGAAGATCGTAGACTTTTGCAAAAGAAAAAATATACCTGTTATATGTTTCCCGCGAGGTATTAAAAAAAATTATTTAAAATTTGCAAATATAGTTAAACCAGATTGTTTGAGTTTAGATTATGAAATAGATCCTATTTGGGCTAAAAATAATTTAGGCAACTATTGCCTTCAAGGTGGAATGGATCCCAAAATATTATTCAAAGATGAAATTGAGATATTTAAAGAAGTGGATAGGTATTTAAATACTTTTAGGAATCACCCGTATATTTTTAATCTTGGGCATGGCCTATTACCAAAAACAAACCCGGAAGTTTTGTTGAAAGTTGTGGAAAGAGTTAATAATTTCAAGTGAAAAAGGCTATTATATTATTTAACTTAGGCGGACCTGATAGTTTAGATGCTGTTCAACCATTTTTATTTAATTTGTTTAATGATCCTGCCATAATCAGTCTGCCAACAATATTAAGATATCCTCTTGCCAAATTTATTTCTAAAAGGAGAACTCCGGTAGCGAAAGCAATATACTCAGAAATGGGAGGTAAATCACCCATTCTAGAAGAAACTCAAAGTCAGGCTAATGCGATAGAAAAGGTTTTGGAACACGAAAACGATGAATACAAATGTTTTATAGTCATGCGCTGCTGGAATCCAAGAGCCACAGATGTTGTCAAGAAAGTTAAGAAATTTAACCCACAACAAATTATTTTACTTCCTCTATACCCTCAATTTTCAAATGCTACATCTGGTTCATCAATAAAAGAGTGGTCAGAAATATGCAAACAGGAAAATTTAAATATTGAAACAAAAATCATTTGTTGCTACCCGACCGAAAAACATTTTATTTTGTCGTACGCTAACTTAATTAAAGAAAAAATTAATCTAAATAACTTGGATAAAACAACTTTAATTTTCTCAGCACACGGATTACCAGAAAATAAAATTAAACAAGGAGATCCGTATCAATGGCAAGTTGAAAATACGGTTAATCACTTGTTAAAAAAACTAGCAATAAAAAATTTAAATTATGTTTTAAGTTATCAAAGTCGCGTAGGACCTTTGAAATGGATAGGACCATCTACAGAAAAAGTTATCAAAGAAGAAGCAATAAAAAAAAAAATTATAGTTGTCGTACCTGTAGCTTTTGTTTCTGAGCATTCTGAAACATTAGTTGAGCTTGATATTGAATATAAAAAACTAGCTGATGAAAATGGATGCAAAAGTTACGTTCGTATTCCGGCAGTTACCGTGAATAAAGACTTTATTAATTCCTTAAAATCTAGCATACTTTCAGCTAGTGCCAGCAATCGTTTTACTTCATCTATAAGATGTTTAGAAAAGTTTAAAAAATGTCCAAGATTAAAAAATGCATAAACAATGAATTACTATCTTCTATTTAAGTCTCTTCATTTAATTTCAACATTCTCTTGGATGGCTGGATTGCTTTATTTACCCAGATTGTTCGTTTACCACGCTGAAACAATTAATAATAAGGAAAAAAAAGAAACTTTTAAAATTATGGAAAAAAAACTTTATTTTTATATTATGAATCCAGCTATGGTTTTATCGTGGATATTTGGTTTGTTACTGATTTATACTATAGGCTCAGAAAATTTTACCCATTTATGGCTACAATTAAAATTAACAATGGTGCTCCTCCTGACCGCATATCACTTTTTCCTTTTTTTCTGTCTTGATAGTTTTAACCAAAGTGAAAGTAAATATTCTCCTAAATTTTATAGAATAATAAATGAAGTTCCCACTTTGCTTTTAATTGGCATTATATTTGTTGTCGTTTTTAAACCATTATAAGGCTTGAAAAATTTATAAAAACGACATAGGATAGAGTCCACACCTCAACAATACAACAACTTCATGAACCTATTAGAACTTAAAAAACGAAATCCTGCAGAACTTATTTCACAAGCCGAAAAACTTGGGATTGAAAATCCAAGTACATTAAGAAAACAAGAAATTCTTTTTGCCATCCTAAAAAAACTTGCAGAAAAAAACGAACAAATTACTGGTCAAGGTGTTTTAGAACTTTTGCCAGATGGTTTCGGTTTTTTAAGAGCTATGGAGTCCAGTTATTTACCTGGTCCAGATGATATTTACGTAAGTCCGAGCCAAGTTAGAAGGTTTGGCTTAAGGACCGGTGATACTGTCGAAGGAGAAATAAGATCACCAAAAGATGCAGAAAGATATTTTGCACTTTTACAAGTAAATAAAATTAATTTTGAGGAACCGGAAAAAGGAAGAAACAAAATTGCTTTTGACAACTTAACACCACTCTATCCTAACCAAAAAATAACATTAGAAGTAGAGTCTGAAAAAATAGAAAAAAAACCTGACAACACAGCAAGACTAATTGATCTCGTTAGTCCAATTGGCAAAGGGCAAAGAGCTCTAATTGTTTCACCACCTAGAGCTGGAAAAACTATAATTTTACAAAATATTGCACAATCTATTACAACAAATCACCCAGAATGCTATTTGATGGTTTTATTAATTGACGAGAGACCAGAAGAAGTAACAGATATGCAAAGGTCGGTAAAAGGTGAGGTAGTTAGTTCCACTTTTGATGAGCCGGCTACGCGTCATGTTGCTGTAGCTGAAATGGTTATCGAAAAGGCAAAAAGATTAGTTGAGCATAAAAAAGATGTTGTGATTTTGTTAGATTCAATAACAAGATTAGGAAGAGCCTATAATGCTGTCATTCCCAGTTCGGGAAAAGTACTAACAGGGGGTGTTGATGCGAACGCTCTCCAAAGACCTAAGAGATTTTTTGGTGCCGCAAGAAATATTGAAGAAGGCGGGTCTCTTACAATCATTTCAACAGCACTCGTAGACACAGGTTCAAGAATGGATGAAGTAATTTTTGAGGAGTTCAAAGGTACTGGTAATTGTGAACTAATTCTAGACAGGAAAGTAGCCGATAAACGTATTTACCCTGCCCTTGACATCACAAGATCGGGCACAAGAAGAGAAGAGCTTCTGTTCGAAAAAGATGACTTATCTAAAATGAATGTTTTACGTAGAATTATAAGTCCCATGGGAACTATGGATGGTATCGAGTTTTTAATTTCTAAACTTAAAAACACGAAAAATAATGCAGATTTTTTTGAATCTATGAATAAGACTAATTAGGCTTTCCAATTTACACATATTTCTTATGTGGTATTAATAAATGAAATGAACATTTACGCGCTTTCATCTGGCCGCGGTCCTTCAGGCATAGCAATAATAAGACTGTCTGGAAAAGATGCGTTGGAGATTTCAGCAACAATATCTAAAAAAAAAAACCTTAAAATTAAGAAAATTAATTTTTGTAAATTTTACAATCCTTTAGATAATTCCATAATAGACGAAGGCTTGTTGTTGTTATTTCCTAGTCCAAACAGCTACACAGGGGATAATTTGGTTGAATTTCATATACATGGTGGCAATGCGGTTATTTCCTATTTTTTGAGTGTGTTATCAGAACAAAAAAATTGCAGACTGGCAGAACCAGGTGAGTTTACTAAAATAGCATTTCAGAATAATAAATTTGACCTTGTAGAAGCTGAAAGTATTGGAGATTTGATCCAATCAGAAACTGAACTGCAAAGACAACAAGCGGTAAAATTAGCACAAGGAAACGCATCACATTATTACAATAATTTAAGGGAAAAACTTATCGAATCTCTAGCTTATGTAGAAGCACAAATTGATTTTGCAGAAGACGATCTGCCTCATAACGTTTTAAAAAAAGTTCAGTCATCAATTAAAGAAGTACATGAAGATATAAAAAAAATCCTTAATGATAATAAGGTTGGCGAGAAAATTAGAGCTGGTTTTAGAGTAGCCATAATAGGAGAGGCGAACGCAGGTAAATCCTCTTTATTAAATTTGCTCTCCAAAAGAGATGCAGCGATAGTTTCCGAAGAGGTGGGAACTACAAGAGATATAATCGAGACATACCTTAATATAGACGGTTATCCCGTTATTTTAGCTGATACTGCTGGGATTAGAGAGGCAAAAAATGAGGTTGAAAAAAAAGGAATTGTATTAGCCTTAAGCAAATCTAAAGAAGCCGATCTCAACTTGATAGTAATAGATAATTCTTCAAAAACTATTAATAATAAGATTAAAGATTTGATAAACAAGGATTCAATAGTTCTTCTAAATAAATCAGACGTTAACGATAATCAAAACCACAAATTCGAGGCTGACACTATTATGGTTTCAGTAAAAGAAAATAAAAATATAGATATTCTTATTAAAAAAATTAAAGAAAAATTAAGTAATAATTTTACAACTAATAACAGCACTCTAATTACGAGGGAGAGACACCGTGTTAAGCTAAACGATTGTTTAAAAGAGATAGATAAGTTTCTGAAAAAAGATCAAAACAAAGACATTGAATTAGCAGCTGAAGACCTAAGAGTGGCAACAAGATATCTCGGAAGCATAGTTGGAAAAGTGGACGTTGACGAGATATTAGGCACTATTTTCAAGGATTTTTGTATAGGTAAATAGTTTAATCTTAAAGATAAATGGACATTTAAAATGTCCTAAAACGTCTAGTAAATGTGTACCTAATTGTTTTGAATATCGCAAAAGAGATTTAAAAAATCTTATTGATAGAGCAGGTATTTATAGGCTTTTATAAAATGGTGATATCCAACACATAGGCAAAACAAACAATATAAACAAAAAAATCAATCAGCATCCTAAAAATGATGAAATAAAAATTTATTAGATGAAAATGGTTTTTGTCTCCTCATAATCGTATTATGGGAAGAGAGCGCTAATATAATTTGGCGTCGAGGTAGCCCCCATTTTTAAAAAATACATCTTGTAAAAATACTTTAGCCAGATACATTCAAGCTATGAAAACACAAGAGTATGATGTGGTAGTTGTTGGTGGCGGACACGCTGGTTGTGAAGCCGCTGCGGCATCTGCTAGAATGGGCGTAAATACTGCCCTTTTTACTCATAAAATCGAGACTATTGGTGAGATGTCATGCAATCCAGCGATAGGCGGACTCGGAAAAGGACATTTAGTAAGAGAAATAGATGCTCTCGACGGTGTTATGGGCGATGTAACAGATAAATCAGGTATTCAGTTTAGATTATTAAATAGGAGCAGGGGCCCTGCAGTGAGAGGTCCAAGAACACAATCTGACAGAGCTCTTTATAAAGAGCACATGCAAAAAACATTACTTAATTACTCAAATTTAACTGTGATAGCTGATCCAGTAGTTAAATTTATGTTTGATAAAGACTCAGTTGTTGGATTCATTTGTGAAAGCGGTAAGCAAATATTTTGTAAGCAACTAATTCTAACTACTGGCACTTTTTTAAATGGATTAATACATATTGGCAACAAACAAATACCAGCTGGAAGATTCAACGAAAAACCTTCAACTGGTTTAAGTGAACAATTAGAAAAATACAATATTAAACTTGGTAGACTTAAAACAGGTACACCACCACGGTTAGATGGTACGACTATAAATTATAATGAGATTGAAATGCAAGCAGCCGATCCTGATCCTTATTTTTTTTCTTTTTTAACAAACAAACTTAACAATAAACAAATTTCATGTGGTGTCACTCATACCAATAAAGAAGTTCACAAAATAATTAACGACAATATACATCTTAGCGCAATGTATTCTGGCAATATTAAAGGTGTTGGTCCTAGATATTGTCCTTCTATAGAAGACAAGATTGTAAAATTTAAAGAGAAGCAACAACATCAAATATTTCTTGAGCCCGAAGGATTAAATGACAATACTATTTACCCAAATGGCATATCAACCTCATTACCAGAAGAGGTGCAGTTAAAAATGTTATGTAAAATCAAGGGTTTAGAGCAAGTCAAAATGGTTAGAGCAGGATATGCAATAGAGTATGATTATGTCGATCCACGAGAACTCAATCCAACTTTAGAAACAAAAAAAATTAAATCTTTATTTTTAGCTGGTCAAATAAATGGAACAACAGGTTATGAAGAAGCCGCAGCTCAGGGATTAATAGCAGGTATTAATGCTGCACTAAAAATAAAAAAAGAAAAAGAGTTTATATTAGATAGGTCGGAATCATATATTGGAGTTATGATCGATGATTTAATTACCAAAGGAGTATCTGAGCCATATCGCATGTTCACCTCTAGAGCTGAGTATCGACTTTCACTTCGTGCGGATAACGCAGATCAAAGGCTAACACCTCTTGGCATTAAAATAAATTTAGTTAAAAAAATTAGAAAAAAAAGTTTCTTAAACAAACAACAAAAATTAATTTCAGTTTATGATATTTTGCAGTCTAAATTAATATCTCCTAATGTAGCAGCTAAACATTCTGTCAAAGTTTCTATGGATGGTGTAAAAAGAACAGGTTTCGAAGTCCTTGCGCAGAAAGGTGTTACGCTTAATAAACTAAGAGAAATATGGGACGATGTGCCCCAATTTGAGAAAGACATTGACGAACAAGTTGAAATTAATGCTCATTATTCAGGCTATTTAAAAAGACAAAATCATGAAATAGAAACCTTTAAAAAAGACGAAGCCATATCTATACCTGATGATATTGACTATGAAAATTTTAGTGGTCTTTCAAATGAGATTAAATCTAAGTTAAAATTAATAAGACCTAGAACTCTTGGTCAAGCTTTGCGAATAGATGGAGTGACGCCTGCGGCTGCAAATCTACTTTTAGCATTTGTAAAGAAAAGCAGGTATAAAGTATCTGCTTGATGTCTGAAAAAGAAGTACATTCTATATTATTAAATAAACTAAATTTTAACCAAGATGCTCTTTATAAATTAGATGTTTTCTGTAGGGAAGTGGTATCATATAATCAAAAGTTCAATTTAATTTCCAAATCTACGGTTGACAAGATATGGGATAGGCATGTCTTGGATTCAGCTCAGTTGGTGAAGTTTATAGATTTTGAAGATAATTCTAGTCTATCTGACCTAGGAACAGGAGCTGGATTTCCTGGTATAGTACTTGCTATTTACAACAGAAACCCAAACTTTCACGTGAAACTTTATGAAAAATCTAAAGTAAAAACAAAATTTTTAAGTGGTTTATGCAAAAAAATTAATATTAACGCCGATATTTATGAGAACGACTTTAACGTACACGAAATTACTAGTAATTATGTTGTTTCCAGGGCTTTTAAGAAGCTAGAAGAACATATTCGTATTTCACGTGAAATAATCAAAGTTGATCACAAACTTATCATTCTAAAAGGAAGAAGTGCAGAAGAAGAGATAAAAAAACTTAACAAAGATCTAAATAATAGTTATACTTTAGAAAAGAGTATGACGAGCCCAGATTCAAAAATTTTAATAATAGATATTAAAAAATAAAATGAATAAAATAATTTCTGTAATCAATCAAAAAGGAGGAGTAGGAAAAACGACCACAGTAATTAATCTTTCAACGGCTTTAGCCCAGATGGGAAAAAAAATTTTAGTAGTGGATTTAGATCCTCAAGGAAATGCCACGACAGGACTAGGAAAATCTAACAACGAAAGTGATAAAAATATCTATAAGGTCATTATAGGTCAAACTGACCTAAAAAATTCAATACAAAACAGCTGCGTAGAAAACCTTGATATAATTGGGTCAAACGTCAATTTATCAGGTTTGGAGGTGGAAACTGCCAACGATCCTAATAGAGCATTCCTTTTAAAAGAGATTTTAAAGGAAAAAAACAAAGAATTATTCGACAAGTACGAAAATATATTTATAGACTGCCCACCATCTCTAAGCTTGCTTACAGTGATGTCATTAGTTGTTGCTGATGAACTACTGGTTCCTCTGCAAACAGAATTTTTTGCTTTAGAAGGAATTTCTCAGCTAATAAAAACAATCGATAGAATTAAAATTAATTTAAATCCAACATTAAAAATAAGAGGTATCCTTTTGACGATGTTTGACAAAAGAAATAAATTGTCAACTCAAGTTGATGACGAAGCTAGGAAATATTTTAAGAACAAAGTTTACAAAACTGTAATACCAAGAAATGTTAGATTGTCAGAAGCACCTTCATATGGTGTTCCGTGCATCGTTTATGACAAAGCATGTTTAGGTAGCCAGTCTTACATAAATCTAGCTGATGAATTTTTATTACAAGTAAACAATAAAGGAATCTGATGACAGGGGAAAAAAATAAAAAAGGTTTAGGAAGAGGTTTAATGTCACTATTTGGGGATCAAGTTGTTTCTACTAATACTGCAGATGAAATACAAAAAAAACTAGATCCTAATAGTCCATATTTACTTGTATCTATAGGCGATTTGAATAGAAATCAATTTCAGCCTAGAACTTACTTTGATGAGAAAAAGATAGAAGAATTGTCTCAATCTATAAAAAAAAACGGTTTGATCCAGCCTATAGCGGTAAGAACTAGTGCGGACAATAATTACGAAATTATAGCTGGAGAAAGAAGATGGCTCGCGGCACAAAAAGCAGGGTTACACGAAGTTCCTGTAATTATTTTAAGTCTTAATGACAAACAATCTTTAGAATTAGCAATTATAGAGAATATTCAAAGAGAAGATCTTAACACCATAGAAGAAGCAAAAGGTTATGAACGACTTATGAAAGACTTTAATTATAATCATGAAAAATTATCAGAATTTATGGGTAAAAGTAGAAGCCACATTAGCAATACATTACGACTTTTATCTTTACCGAAAGAAGTTATTAAGTTAGTAGAAACAGGTAACTTAACAGCGGGGCAAGCAAGACCTCTGATTGGAAGATTTAACGCTGTCACATTAGCTCATTCAATAATAAAAGAAAAGCTTAGCTCAAGGTCTATTGAAAATTTTGTAAAAAGAGAAAAGGAAAAAGAGGTTGAAAAAATAAAACCCGTAAAAAAAACTGATGTTAATGTATTGCTAGCTCAGAGAAGAATAGAAGAGAAGATAGGTCTAAATACTAAAATTGTTTCAAGAAAAAACAACTCTGGAAAAGTTATAATTGAATTTAACAATGTAAATCAATTTGAGATGCTGTCTAATTTATTAATTAAGAAGAAGTAGATGATACTTTACTAGAGAGGTCTATTATAAGTTTTTTAATAATAATATCATTTCTTAAGAGAGAATTTCTTTTCATTAAAATTTCTGTTTCACCAATTTCTGTTGCTAATTGTGTTAATTGTTCTAGGTCCCACCTTCTAAGTTGCTGCAAGATAATTGATTTATCCTTCCAAAACACAGGCGGTTTTAAATTTTCTATAGATTGTGAGTAATTATTTTTATTACCTTCACTAAGCCTAATTATCTCCTGAAGCTTCATAATTCTGTAATTTAAACTATTCAAACAAAAAAAAGCATCTACATTTATTAAATCTATTTCAGATAACAATTTGTTAATTTTTTTTTTGTCTCCATCCATGGCACTATCTCTAATTTTATCAAAACTAATATCGTCTTTTATGTTTAATATTTCTAAAATTTCTTTTTTGTTAATCTTTTTTGTTAAAAAAAAATCTTTAATTTTTACAAGTTCACTTTTAATTATTCTTCTATCCATATTTGAATTATAAATAATTAAGTTAATTATTTCACCAGATAATCCCTTATATTCCTTTAGTTCTTTGTTAATATAATTATTTAAGGTTCGTTCATTATCTTCGTAGCACGAGAAAATTGCTAAATTTTTATCTTTTTCAAATAAATTTCTTAGTTTAGATTTTTTTTCTAAATTATCTGAGAATATATAAATTTTAATATTGTTATTTGTTTTTTCTAAACACTCAGAAATTTGATCGAAAATTTTATCTGTAGCTTCGTAAATAAAAATTATTTTATTATTATTAAAAAGTGATTCATTAACTAAATTTTGATACAAAATATTTGTATTTTTCAGAACTTCTTCTTCAAAAAAAATTATTATTTCAGAATTTTTGTTTTCATCTCTTAAATATTGTTTAATATCGTCTTTAGTACCAATGTTTTGCCCGTAAATCAAAGTAGCTTGATAATTTTTTAAAACATCTACATTTTGTTCTACAATATAGCTTTTTAATATCACTTTTTCCTCATCAATATTTTAACAAAATAGATTACATCTTCAGATAATTGTTGAATAGTATTCCTTGTTGCAGTGTTTTCATTATTAATTGTAGCGGAATGTGTTGTGGCAACATCATAGTCATTATTTCTATTAAATGCTTTTGTTACAATCTTTTTATTATCATTATTTATTAACTCTAGATTAATTGAAATAGATAAATTATATCTCTCAACTTTGCCTGTTGAGTCCTTAATTTTATTAGTTTTTCTTTTTTTAACTTTTAAATTGATATCATATTTATTTTTTGAATTACTATTAGAAATTAAACTAATATTATTTTTTAAGAGGTAAGCAATCCTTTGTTCTCCCACAATATTAATATTTTGAATAAAAATTTTATTACTATCTATGTCATTAAGTTTTTTAAATCCACAGGAGGTTATTAAAATTAATAAAAAAAAGGTAAATATAATTTTAATATTTTTTGTCATTTAGTTATCAAATAGATAATTAATTATTTTATTTTTTACAAATATTGTTCTTTTGATTACTTTCTCTGCTAATTGATCATTAATTTTTTTATTTTTTCTGCTTTCACTTATAACATTTTTTTCATCTGAATTTTTTTTAACTTCTATAATTTCTTTTGTTTTACCATTAATTTGAACAGCAATTTTTATTTTTTCATCCACGTCGATCATACTATCAATCTTGGGCCAGTCATTAATATTTTTCTCACCTAGTAACTCCAAACACTCATGCGCAAGATGAGGAACAAAAGGGATAAGTACTTTCATCAATTTTGAAAGATTATTTTTTAAACATTCGTTGCTTATTCTTTCTTCAAGTGCTGTGTTAAATAAACTATAAATACTATAAACGTTTGCAATCACAACATTAAATTGGAATTTATTTATCATATCAGTTATTTTTAGAATATAAGCATTAAATTCTAACTCAAATTTTTTGTTATTATTATCTGGTACATCTTTACGATTAAGAACTTTATGATTCAAATTGTGAAGTTTTTGTAAAAATTTATAAGCTGCGTTAACTCCCTGATTAGACCACTGAACGTCTTTTTCAGGAGGACTATCAGATAAAATAAACCACCTTACTGCATCCGCTCCGTATGATTTAATCATACTTTCAGGATCTATTACATTCTTTTTAGATTTTGACATCGACTCAGAGGGCCCAACTATAACTTTAGTTTGGTCTGAACTTTTTATAAATTCATTTTTATTATTTTTTTCTATTTGTTCTGGATTTAACCATTTGCCGTTAATATCTTTATAGGTTTCATGACATACCATACCTTGAGTAAAAAGACCCTTAAACGGTTCAGTAGTTTTAATTTTAGAATTATTTTTTTGAACAGCACGCATAAAAAATCTTGAGTAAAGTAAATGTAAAATTGCATGCTCAACTCCACCAATATATTGATCAACTGGCATCCAATAGTTTAATTGTTCAATATCAAATGGCTCTTTTGTATTGTAAGGTGAGCAAAATCTCATAAAATACCATGATGAATCGACAAAAGTATCTAACGTATCGGTTTCTCTCGTAGCAAGTTTTCCGGTTTTCTTTTGAATAGTTTTTTTCCAAGAAGGATGATTAGCCAATGGATTACCATTTTTTTTTAAGTCCACGTCCATGGGTAACATTATAGGCAGTTCATCTTTTTCAACTGGCATTACGCTGCCATCCTCAAGGTAAATCATTGGTATAGGACAACCCCAGTATCTCTGCCTTGAAACACCCCAATCTTTTAATCTAAATGAAATTTTCTTATTTCCTATTTTTTTTTTTTCAATAACTTCTATAGCTTTTATTTTAGCAGATTCTACATCCAAACCATTTAAAAAATCAGAATTAATTATGGTGCCATTCGACGTATAGGCTTTGTTAATTTTATTAAAGTTTTTAGTGTTATCTTTATCCTCGGCAACAACTTCTATAATTTCTAAATTATATTTTTTTGCAAAATCTAAATCTCTTTGATCGTGTGCAGGACAACCAAATATTGCTCCAGTTCCATAATCCATTAAGACAAAGTTTGCTACGAAAATGGGTATTTTTTTTTCTTTTACAAAAGGATGACTCGCAAACAGACCTGTGTGATAACCAATTTTATCCGCAACTGCTAACGCTTCTTCTGTTGTACCTGCTTTTAAACATTTATCTTTAAACAAAATAAAACCGGGATCTTTTCCAAATTGTTGAGCAATTGGGTGATCTATTGAAATTGCTAAGAAAGAAGCACCAAAAATAGTGTCAGGTCTTGTAGTAAAAATTTTAATTTTTTTTTCTTTTTCAGTTATTTTAAAATCAATTTCACATCCTGTAGATTTACCAATCCAATTTTTTTGCATTAATTTAACTTTTTCAGGCCAGTCTTCTAATAATTTTAGGTCATTTAAAAGTTCGTTCGCAAATTTGGTGATATTAAAAACCCACTGCGATAATTTTTTTTTTTGGATAGGCATGCCAGAGCGCCAACCTTTCCCATCTATCACTTGTTCATTAGCTAATACCGTTTGTTCAGCAGGATCCCAATTAACGTAATTTTCTTTTCTTGAAACGTAACCACCTTTGTATAAATCAATAAATATTTCTTGTTGATGTTTATAATAACGTTCATCACAAGTAGAAACTTCAAGATCCCAATCAATTGATAAACTCAACAACTTAAGTTGTTTTTTCATTTGAGATATATTTTGTAGCGTCCACTCCTTTGGGTGCATATTATTTTCTCGAGCAGCATTTTCAGCGGGAAGCCCGAAAGAATCCCAGCCCATTGGATGCAAAACGTTATAACCATTTAAATATTTAAATCGTGCAATTACATCACCTATCGTGTAATTCCTAACATGTCCCATGTGAATCTTTCCTGATGGATATGGAAACATTTCGAGACAATAAAACTTATGTTTGCTATCTTTTCTATATAACTTTTTTTTTGCTAATAATGTTTGCCATTTTCTTTCAATAGAATGAAAATTATATCTATTCATCGTTAATAGTTTAAAATTTATTTTTTAGTTTTTTTTTGTTCTTTTTCAAGAAATTTTGCTCTTTTCAAAATACTCAAATTGAGCTCATCTTTAATAGTAGAATTAAGTTCCTTAACAATACAATTGTTTAAAGAAGCACATTTTTTTTCGTGAACTATAATTTTTAGACTATTAGAAGCAATTTCATTACTTAAAAATCTTATTGTAATTTTTAAAGACTCATTCTGTACACTGTCACTGTACCAATCTGTAATTATAATACCACCTGAATAATTAACAGATGTAAGAGGCATAAAATCTAATGTTTCTAGTGATGCTCTCCACAAAGGGTTTGATGTACTGAACTCGTAACCTGTATTTTTGGAACCTCTGAGACCTTTAAGTGAGACGCCCCTGCCTTCAGCAACATTTTTTTTTGCTCTGTCTCGAGCGTTTGTTGGGTTATCGCGAGAAGGAGATGACTCAAAAAATCCGTTGCAAGAAGTTAAACTAAGAGCCAGCATGAAAAAAAGTAATATTTTTAAGTTTTTTAGTTTCATAAAAAAAAAGTACAGGCTTTAAATTAAACAATTATGTTATTTATGGATAATGGCTCAATTTTACAAGCAAAATGGTGATTTATTTATGTTGCAAATTTATCACATGTAAAAAAAAAACAAGTAAATTAATTTAAAAATTGAGAAAATATCAATATTTAAAGTTATAAAATGAGGAATATTAATAATTAATAATATAACAAAAAAAAGGAAAATATGAAAAACATACTAAAAATTACGATAGTAATGCTTTCTACTTTGTCTTTTGGTCTAGCACAAGCCGGTGAACTAACTGTAACAGGTTCAGTTAAATCAACTTACGCGATCACATCGAGTGATTCTACAGCTAGTAGCCAAGAAGCAGGTAAAGGCCTTGGAGTCGAAAACGACTTTACATTTGGTGCAAGCGGAGAAAACGACTTCGGAACATGGGCATATGCTACAGATTTCGATGGTGGTACTGCATTAGATGACTCTAAAGTTACTTTAACAACTAGTTATGGAACTTTTGGAGTATTCGTTTCGGAAGGTGGATTAGATACTGATAACGCAGCATCTCAATCTGTATATTCAAGACCATCAGATACTTCATACAACGAAGGTATGTGGGATACATTTGATCTAAGTGCTTCAAATACTCTACAATACCATATGCCTAAAGATATGTTACCTTTTGGTATAGTACCTAAAGTTGCTTTTGCTCCTGCTAACTCAAGCGCAAGTGCAGTTAACGATGCAAATAGTGGAGGAAGTACTAACACAGGTGGGTTTACTACAACTACTTCTGGTTTCAACACTACAGCCGCAATATTTGGACAAACAGCTCAAATGGGTCAAAGTGCATTGCACTACCAAGTAAAAGCAAACCCAATGACAGGTTTGAAAATGGGTGCGGATTACGTTGACTTTAAAGACGTTGTTGCAACTAACATTGCTAACACTACTTTACAACAAAAACCAGAATCAGGTAACGCTTACGTAACTTACGAGATAGGTAATGCTTCTCTAGGTTATTCTAGAAGTGCTACTGCATTTGCTATTGGTTCAGTAAATAGTAATATTGTTGAGGATGTAACAGGACAAAAGATGTCAATTGCATATAACGTAAATGACGCTCTTTCCGTTTCATATGAAGAAGAAGAATCTGATATGAATCTAACTGATGGTGCTACTGTCCAGATGACAGCAAAAGGCATACAAGCTGCCTACACTATGGGTGGAATGACTATGGCCATTGCTCAAAACGAATACGAAAATGCAAGATATACTGCTGCTACGGATGTAGTCAGTACTGTATTTTCAGTAGCTATGGACTTTTAGTTCTAAAGCATACTTAAAATTAAAATTAGAAAAGCCGGTTAGAAATAGCCGGCTTTTTTTTTACCTCAGATAATAAAGCCAATCCATTACCGTTTACTAAATTAAGCTTATTAAGATTAGAACTTTTAATACCACCCAAGGGTATTATTGGTACTCTATATTTTCTCGTTAACAAATTAAATTTAATAGGACCAAAAAATCCCTTTTTATTTTTATAAGATGTTTGAAAAAGTCTAGATAACAAAATAGTTGTACAACCTTGTTTTATTTTCTCATTTATTTCTCTATAAGAGTGTGCAGAACCTATTAAGTTGATATTTTTGTTTAAGTATATTTTCTTATTATAAGAGGATAAATACAAGCCGTCAGCCTTACATTCTCTTAAAAGTTTCAAATCATTTGAAATATATAATTTAAAACCTTTTGCATAGCACTGTTTCCTAAATTTACATAGAGTTTGTATATTCTCTTGGATATTATTGTTTCTATATATAATAGAAATTTTTTTATTGTTCCTGATACAATTAAAATCTATGTATTTGGTGTTTTCAATATATAAATAGTAATTATTCTTTATAATAAACATTTATGAATTCTATAGTTCAAAATTTCGAAAATATAAAATCTCTAATTAAAAATAGCAACGTAAAGATTATTGCGGTTAGTAAAACCTTTACATATGATCATATTAAGCCATTGGTTGACCTTGGACATATTCACTTTGGTGAAAATAAAGTTCAGGAAGCACAGGTAAAATGGACAAATATTAAAAAAAATAACCCAAATATTAATCTACATATGATTGGTAAATTACAATCAAACAAAGCAAAGGATGCGGTAAATTTATTTGATTATATTCATTCTCTAGATAACGAAAAACTTGCAACTTTTTTAGCAAAACATGAAAGGGTTATAAATAAAAAATTAAAATATTTTATACAAGTCAATATTGGTAAAGAAAATCAAAAATCAGGAATAGGAATTGAGTTACTTGACGATTTTTATTATTACTGTACTAAAGATTTAAACATTAATGTCATTGGTTTAATGGCGATACCACCCTCTGACGGTAATGCAAATAATCATTTTAAAAACTTAATGGAGTTAAATAAATCATTAGGGCTTAATGAATTAAGCATGGGCATGTCTAATGATTTTGATGTTGCGTTAAAATATGAGACAACTTTTGTGAGAATTGGGAGCTCTATATTTGGTAATAGAGTTTAATATATATGAAGCCGAGTTTTTGAATTAATTTTACCAACCAAATAAATTATATCCTTTTTTGAAATTGCAATACATCCTTTTGTCGGTGCATAATTTTTTTTTGCAATATGTAAGAATATAGCACTTCCTTTTTTTTTAATGATAGGGTTAGTATTATAATTAATAACTATTATTACATCATAAAGATTTTTCTTAAACCAAAGTTTCTCAGCTCTAAAATTAAAAGGAAATTCAATTAATTTATTATATTTTTTTGAACTTACATCATCACACCAGCCCATATTTTTTTTTATTACAATTTTTCGAAGTTTAGTTTTAATTTCTGGAATTCTGTCTTCTCTATAAAATATAGACTTAAATTTATAGATACCGGCAGGTGTTTTGTTATCACCTTCTGTCTTTTTAATTGCAATTCCTCTTTTACCTATTGCACATTTTATCTTATACTTATTATAGTATAAAAATTTATTTTTAAGTTTTATATTCATATAATTATGAAAAATAGCCTACTTGTTTTTGGAACTAAAAACTTTATCAATTCTTTAAAAGAAATTAAAGAATATTTAGACTTTTCACTGAAATTTTTTCATAATGATATAATTTTTAGTGACGCCGTTTCTTCTGTAAATGCTCTTCTAATAGACAGTGATGTTTGTAATGATGGAAAATATATAAATTTAATAAACAGTGTAAACAAAAAACCCATACTTTTAGTTTCTAAGCCAGGTGTTCTTAAAAAATGTAATTATACTCACAGAATTACCTCTCCCCTATTATTATCTGATTTTAATACTTGGATTGTTTCTTCCTTAACGTCAGAAGAATTTAATAAAAATTCGTCAGTTACAATTAAAGAATACACGTTAGATAAAAATGAAAAAAAATTAAAAAAAAATAATTTAATAATTGCTATTACAGAGAGGGAAATTCAATTAATTGAACTACTTTTTAATGAAAAAAAATCATTATCTAAAAATAGCCTATTAAAAAAAATTTGGATGTATTCTGATGACGTCGATACTCATACTTTAGAAACACACATTTATAGACTCAGAAAAAAAATTTTTGCTAAATTTAATGACGAAAAATTTATAATTAATTCTAAAGCTGGTTATACAATTTGAAGAAGCGTAATAGTTTTGCAATAGATTTGTTTACAAAAAAATATAGAAAACGTGTAGTTAAATCAAAAAAAGGCAAAGGAAGTTTTAAAAGAAAGAAAAATAAATAATCTATGGTTAGTTTATACGAGCCCCAATTTTCTGAATTATCCTAGATGCCATTTCAGTTCCTATTTCTAAGCTCTCTTTATTTGACATTTTATTAATATATCCGTGTAAAAAACCAGCCGCAAATAAATCACCTGCTCCTGTCAGATCAATTATTTTAAGGTTTTTTTGGCTTTCCCACTCCACAACTTCTGATCCGCTAATTGCAATACTACCTTTGTCTGACCTTGTTATCACTAATAATTTATTTAATTCTTTACCAAATTTAATTACATCATCAAATGTTTTTGCGTCAATCAACTCCATTATCTCACTCTCATTTGCAAATATAATATTAAGTTTATGTTTAACTAAATTATTAAAGCTTTTCTTATGCCTTTCTACACAAAATTTATCAGATAAAGACATTGCTGATTTATTTGCGAGCGTTAGTGCTTTATCAAAAGCTGCTTTAGGTTTACCCTCGTCCCATAAATACCCCTCTAAAAAAACTAATTCACTTTGTTTGATAAAATTTTCATCAATATCATCGGGAGATATCTTTCCCGCTATGCCTAGAAATGTGCACATAGTTCTTTCGGAGTCAGGTGTAATTAATATTAAACAAGTCCCGGTAGGCAAATTTTCTTTTTTTTTATTATAACAATATTTTACTTTTTCTGCTGTCAAACTTTTCTCGTACTCATTACCTAATTTATCAGCGTTAACCTTTCCTATAAACGAGACCTGATTTTTAAGCTGTGACAAACCAACAATGGTGTTAGCAACAGATCCACCAGCAATAGTTTTTTCAATTTTAAGATTAGAGATTAATTTTTTGAATTCTTTTTCATCTACTAGTTTCATTGCGCTTTTTGTTAGATTATTTTTCGTTAAATAATCTTCATCCACTTTACAAATTACATCAACTATAGCGTTCCCTATTCCTAAAATTTTCATAATATTTTTTAAGCTTTTATGGTTTTAAATTGTTTTTTTCTATTAGGGTAACAAGCAGTACATATTTTACAACTTATACCATAACAATCACGTGCCTTACAGTATTCTCTTCCATAATAAATCATTTGAAGATGAAGTTTGTTCCATGTCTTTTTAGGAAATAATATTTTTAAATCATTTTCAGTTTGTATTACATTTTTACCATTAGTTAGTCCCCATCTCTGAGCCAATCTATGAATATGTGTATCAACAGCAAAAGCTGGGCGTCCAAACCCTTGTGAAATAACTACACTTGCAGTTTTGTGTCCTACACCAGGTAATCTTTCTAGATCTTCAAAACTACTAGGTATTTTACCACCGTGATTCTTCACTAATAGTTTAGACATTAAATAAATACTTTTAGCTTTAACTCTAAAGATTCCTATCTTTTTAATAAGAGTTTCAATTTTTTTTCTTCCTAATTTTACAAAATGTTTAGGTTTATTATATTTCGGATATATATTTTTAGTTACATTATTTACACTAACATCAGTACACTGAGCAGACAAAAGAACAGAGACCAGTAAAGTAAATTTATTGTTATGTTTAAGAGGAATAGTGGTCTTAGGATAAATTTTATTTAAGATTTTTAAGATTAACTTTGCTCTTTGAATTTTATTCATAGTTTTAAATTTATTTAAAATTTAAAACATCTCTCATTGAATACAAGCCTGGTTTTTTATTTATCAGCCATTTTACCGCTGTCAGCGCACCTTCCGAATAAAGAGTTCTGTCAAAAGCCTCATGACTTAAAGTAATTATTTCTTTACCGTTAGAAAATTTAACTTCATGTTCTCCAATTTTTTCACCTATTCTTAATGAATTGAAATTTATTTTTTTTCCATACGGAAAAGATTTTTTATTTAAAAATTTCTTTCCTATTAATTTATGGAAGTTTTTATTTTTACCATTAGATATACCCCTACCTAACATTAAAGCAGTGCCCGATGGATGATCTTTTTTATACTTGTGATGAGTTTCGAGAACTTTACTTAAAAATTTATCACTCAAAGAATTAGAGGTAATTTCCGTTAAGTACATAAGTAAGTTAATTCCAAGACTCATATTTCCTGCTTTTAGAATTGGAATTTTTTTGGAATAATCTTTAATTAAATTTTCCTCTTTTTGAGTAAATCCAGTAGTTCCAATAACAACTTTTTTTTTAAGTTTTGAAGCAATTTTTAAAATCTCCAAAGTACATTTTGGAATCGTAAAGTCTATTATCGCATCTACATTTTTAAAAGCTACTTCATTATTTAAATTGGGTTTAATACCATTAATTTTTTTTTTTATTGTTTTGTTTTCAGTAAGAGTTAATAGTTTAAAGTACTTATCTTTTTTAGATGATTTAATGAGTTGTTGACCCATTCTTCCCATACAGCCTGTAATTGCTAAATTAATTTTTTTCATCAAGCTGTTCCCCAAAATTTTTTTGCTTTTTCGAAAAAACTTTTTATAGAAGGACTTAACTTGGTATTTTCCACTTCTTTGAATTCTCTTAAAAGCTCCTTTTGACGCTTAGATAATGATATAGGAACCTCAGGAATAATTCTAATATATAAGTCTCCATAAGAATTTTTCCTTAAGATCGGCATACCCTTGTCTCTTAATCTTAATTGTTTACCATATTGAGTGCTTTCAGGAATTTTAACTTTTGCTTTGGTGCCATCTATACAAGGAACTTCTATAGTAGTTCCTAGAGCCGCGTCTGCAAACGTAATAGGTAATTCAAAAAATAAATTTTCTTCAGATCTTTTAAAAAAACTATGATTTTGAACTGAAATAAAAAGATATAAATCCCCATTACTACTATTTTTTGTACCTGCCTCCCCCTTACCTGATAATCTTATACGAGTTCCATCATCAACACCTTTTGGAATTTTAACTGAAACACTTTCATTACTTTGAACTTTTCCATTACCTGAACATTTTTTACAAACTTTACCAATCGTTTCTCCATAACCATTACATTGAGGACAGGTTTGTTGAACTGTAAAGAAACCTTGGTTAGATCTAATTTTGCCATTACCACCACAATAATTACATTTTATTGGTCTAGATCCAGGTTCCGCTCCATTGCCTTTGCAATCATTACATTTTTTATATGTTGTATATTTTATTTTCTTTTCTAAACCTTTGTAGGCATCTTCAAGACTTATTGTTAAATCATATCTTAAGTCATTACCTCTATTACCGGATGATCTACTGCTTGATCCTTGAGAAGAACCGCCTGTAAAATCACCAAAAAAATCTTCAAAAATATCTGAAAAAGACGAAGCGTCAAATCCACTAAATCCCTGGCCACTACCACTGTTCCCTTCAAAAGCTGTATGCCCAAACTGATCATAATTAGCTTTTTTCTTATCATCTGACAATACGCTGTAAGCTTCACTCGCTTCTTTAAACTTTTCTTCTGCAGGTTTATTGTTTGGATTTTTATCAGGGTGGTATTTAAAAGCTGTAGTGCGATAAGCTTTTTTAATTTCATCCTTAGAAGAGGATTTATTTATTCCTAAGATATCGTAGTAGTCTCTTTTAGCCACAAAAAGTTTTTCCTTTTTTAATATATCCTAGGCGCTTTTTTCTTTGTCGTCTTTGTCGTCTTTAACGTCTTTGTCGTCTTTGTCGTCTTTAACGTCTTTAACGTCTTTAACGTCTTTAACGTCTTCAAAATCTGCATCAACAACATTTTCTTTATCATCTTTTTTTTGCTTTTGTTCATCAGTTTTTTCTGACGTATCTTTTTGTTGATTTTTATAAACTGCTTCACCAAGTTTCATAGAAACTTGAATTAAATCTTGAGTTTTCTTTTTAACTTCTTCAGTGACGGTCCCTTTGAGAGCGTTTTTCAAATCTGATATTCCAGTTTCTATAGCTTTTTTCTCTTCGTCTGATATCTTGTCTCCATGCTCCTTTAAGCTTTTTTCAGTAGAAAAGATAATACTATCGGCTTGATTTCTCGCATCAACAGTTTCTCTTTTTTCCTTATCTGACTCTTTGTTGGCTTCAGCTTCTTTAACCATTGATTGAATTTCTTCATCAGTTAAACCTCCTGAGGCTTGAATTTGTATTTTTTGTTCTTTACCTGTGCCTTTGTCTTTTGCAGAGACACTTACAATCCCATTAGCATCAATATCAAATGTCACTTCAATTTGAGGGGTTCCCCTTGGCGCTGGTGGAATGCCAACAAGTTCAAAATTTCCCAACATTTTATTATCTGAAGACATCTCTCGCTCACCTTGCAACACTCTAATTGACACCGCAGGCTGATTATCTTCAGCGGTTGAAAAAACCTGACTTTTTTTTGTTGGAATTGTTGTATTTTTTTCAATTAATTTAGTTGAAACGCCACCTAATGTTTCAATACCTAATGATAAAGGCGTTACATCTAATAATAGAACATCTTTAACGTCCCCTTGAAGCACACCTGCTTGTATAGCTGCACCCATAGCAACAACCTCATCAGGATTAACACTTTTATTAGGTTCTTTACCGAAAAAATTTTTAACCGTCTCTATTACTTTTGGCATTCTAGTCATTCCGCCGACCATAACTACTTCGTTTATTTCAGCTGCAGAAAAACCGGAGTCTTTAAGTGCAGTTTTACAAGGAATCAAAGTTTTTTCTATTAATTTTTCAACTAAAGCTTCTAGTTTAGCTCTAGTAAATTTTAAATTAACGTGTTTGGGTCCAGTTTTATCAGCAGTAATAAAAGGAAGATTTATCTCCGTTTGAGTTGCAGATGATAATTCAATTTTTGCTTTTTCTGCTGCTTCTTTTAATCTTTGTAAGGCAAGCTTGTCCGTTCTTAAATCAATTCCGTTATCTTTTTTAAACTCATTAATTAAATAGTTAACTATTTCATCATCAAAGTCTTCTCCACCTAAAAAAGTGTCACCATTTGTAGATTTTACCTCAAAAACACCGTCACCAATTTCAAGGATAGATACGTCAAAAGTTCCTCCGCCTAAATCATAAACAGCTATTTTTTGACCACCTTTTTTATCTAAACCATACGCTAATGAAGCGGCTGTTGGTTCGTTTATAATTCTTAAAACCTCAAGGCCCGCTATTTTGCCAGCATCTTTAGTTGCCTGACGTTGAGCATCATTAAAATATGCCGGAACCGTTATAACTGCCTTGGTAACTTCTTGGCCCAAATATTTCTCAGCAGTTTCTTTCATTTTTTGTAAAACTAAGGCTGCAATTTGTGATGGAGAATATTTTTCACCTTTAGCCTCAAACCAAGCTTCACCTTTTTCAGAACTTACTATTTTATAAGGGACTTTATTAATGTCTTTCTTTACAGAACTGTCATCAAAACTTCGACCAATTAATCTTTTTGATGCAAAAATAGTATCTTGTGCATTAGTTACGGCTTGTCTTTTTGCAGATTGACCAACTAATTTTTCATTGTTTTCTAAGAACGCAACAATAGAGGGGGTTGTTCTAGCTCCCTCAGAATTTTCTAAAACTTTTGCCTGAGAACCCTCCATGATAGCCACACATGAATTAGTAGTTCCAAGATCTATTCCTATTATTCTACTCATTATATTATTCCTTTATTTTTGATATATGGGTGCTTTTTATCTCTCTACAAGTCATAAGGTTTAATTATTTTCACTTTTTTTAAGTTTTTTTTTAGCTACAGCTACAAATGAAGGTCTCAAAAGTCTATCTTTATAAAAATAACCTGGCTGTATTTCTTGCACCACGGTTCCTGGACTAACTTTTTCATCTTCTATTTCAAGCATTGCTTGGTGGTTATTTGGATCAAACTTTTCATTAAGACAATTTATTTTTTTGATACTATTTTTTTCAAAAATAGTGATTAAATCTTTTTCAATAATTTCAATATTTTTCAAAAATTTATTCAAATCCTTATTATTTTTTAAATTCTCATCTTCTTTAATAGACTGATAGGCTCTTTGTAGGTTATCGAGCACAGCCAATGTCTCTCGTGCAAAATTAAAACCGCCATATTCGAAAGCTTCCTTTGTTTCTTTTTCAAATCTTCTTCTTTGATTTTCTGTTTCAGCAAGAGCTCTTAATATTTTATCTTGGGCTTCTTTAAGCTTATCTTCAGGGGAAGTTTCGACTGTTTCTTCACGTTTATTAATTGTTTGAGATTTAACATCGTTGTTACCATCTTGGTTTTCTTCAATTATATTGTCGTTCTCATTTTCCATAACTGCTATATAGGGTTTTAAAAATAAATTACTAGAGATAAATGAAAAAAATTAAAGAAGTATTAATAGGCACGCACAATAAAGGAAAAATTAAAGAAATTAGTTATTTATTAAATAAAAAAATAAAAAAAATTACTCCTTTTCAACTTAATATTAAAAGTCCGAGAGAAACAGGAAGAAGCTTCAAATCAAATTCAGAACAAAAGGCTAAATATTTTTATCAAAAATCTAAAACTTTTACCATTTCAGACGACTCAGGTCTTTGTGTGAAATGTCTTGACGGAAAACCAGGAATTTACTCAGCACGATTTGCTAAAAAATGTGGAAGTTTTAAAAAAGCCATGGAAAGAATTATTGCTCTAGTAAAAATAAAAAATAAAAATAAAAATAAGAAAAATACTAAAGCTAAATTTATTTGTAGCTTAACTTTTATTTTTAGTGATAAAATAAAAATTACAACAATTGGCACCATACAGGGGAATATTTCAGAAAAAATATTAGGCAATAATGGATTTGGCTACGATGCAATTTTTACCCCCAAGGGAAGTAAGCTAACTTTTGGTCAGATGAATAAAAGAAAAAAAATACTTATGGATCATCGATTTATAGCATTTAAAAAACTAAAAGATAAAATTAATACTCTTTAAATTTATTGTTTTCAGTTTTGTATATTTTTAACTCTTGGAAAACTTTATTTTTTTTAAACTCAAAAGTCCCAGTTTTTCCTTTAATTTTTTCTTTAATAAAAAAATCATTAATATTGTCGATACCATTATTTTTTTTCCAAACATAATAAATTAAACCCAAAGCGTCATATGCTAATATAGCAATCTCGTTTGGTTCGATTCCAAAAGCATCAAAGTAATTTTTATTATATTTTTTAAACTGTTTCATATCGATAGATGGAAAATATAAATTTTTAATTAAATTTTCGCGAAATATACTTTCATCAAACCATTGATTTACAGTTGCAATAAGTACAGTTTTATCGTCTACATCTGTATAAACTAGTGATGACAAAACACTTTTAAGGTTATTTCCAAAATCAATAACAATAACAGAATCAAAATCAACAGAACCTAGGGTATAAAGTCTTTCAAGAGTTTTTAATTCCCTTTTTGATTTTTCATCTTCTCGTTTTTCTAAAATTTCTTTCCTCATTTTTAAATTTTTTTTTCTTTGATTATAATTAGTTAATTTTTTAATTTCACCAGTAAGAATTCTTGGGTCGGAATTATATTTAAAAACTTTATAATTTTTTAATTTAAGTAATTTAATTTTTTCATTTATAAATTTTTCATATTTATTTTTGGGATACATAATTATAGTTTTTGTCTTCTTCTCTTTAATCAATAATTGTTCGATAGCTTCAAGTTGAGATTCCAGACTTATTCCTATATTAATAACATTGTTCGATATTCTGGGTTCTTTATTGGATAGAGAAATAAAAATATTGTTATTATATTTTTTAAGCTCACCAAAAGCCGAAGAAGACACAGGGCCAATTATTGCTTTTGCTCCACTTTCTATTATTTCATTAATTGCTATGTTGAGCTTTTTCTTATCATTAGACCCACTATCTCTTGGAATAATAAGAATATTTTTATTGTCTATTTCATCCAAAGCAAGTTGAGTAGACAGTAATAATGATTTACCTAAATTTTTATACTCACCAGAAAAAGGAGCAAGTAGACCAACTTTAAGTTTTTTATTATTTTCATCTGCAACTGAACTATTATTAAAGAATAGAAGCATATAGGATAAAAATATAATAACATTTTTAATCATTTTTTATGAGCACATTTAAATCAGGACTATATATTGTATCAACACCCATAGGAAATTTAGATGATATAACATTAAGATCATTAGAGGTATTAAAAAATTCAGATATAATTTTATGTGAAGATACACGAAGATCATTAAAGTTACTAAATCACTATAAAATTAAAAAAAAATTAGTTTCATATCATAAATTTAATGAAAAAAAAGAATTGCAAAAAATTATTGGATATTTAAATGAAGGTAAAATTTTGTCTTTAATATCTGATGCTGGAACGCCTACGTTATCTGATCCAGGACTTTTACTTGTCAAAGCCTGTATTGAAAAAGATATTGAAATTTTTCCTATTTCTGGTTCATCAGCAATAACTGCCGCTGTTTCTGTTTCAGGATTTAATGATAAGTTTCTTTTTTATGGATTTTTACCTAAAACTGAAAATGATCTTATCAAAACTATCAATAATCTTAAAAGGTTAGATTTTTCTCTAGTGTTCTTTATACCCGGTATAAAAGTAAATTTTTATTTAAAATTTTTCAAAGAATATTTTTTAGGTAGAGATATTCTTATTGCTAGAGAAATAAGTAAAATTCATGAAACTTTTTATAGAGATAAAATAAGCACAATAAAGCCTTTTAAGACCGATCTTAAAGGAGAACTAACTATTGTAATATCAAAAATTTATACTAATAATAAGTCAGAATTAGATGTGGATATTGTTGCTGAAGCATCCGCGTATCTTAAAAAGTATAGTTTGAAAGATGTTGTGGAATTAATTTCAAAAAAAGAAGAAATTTCAAAAAGAAAAGTATATGAAATTTGTTTAAAAATAAAAAATGATAAAAAAAATAATTAGCCTAACTCTTTTAATTTTAGCATTAAATAGTTGTGTAAGCAGAAATCTCACTACATTTGGCAGAGGTGTAAGTATTGGTTTTGACCCAAGAACTGTTGGCATGCAAATAGATGACACCCTAATGCAAAAAAATTTAGTTGCAAGATTAGCTTTAACTGAAAAAAAATATTTTTTATATATACAAGTTGAAATTTTAGATGGAAGAATATTTTTAACTGGTAAAGTAAATAACCCAGAAGAAAAAATTAAGATAACAAAAATGGCTTGGGAAACAAAAGGTGTAAGATCAGTTAAAAACGCCATAACAATTAAAGGTTACTCTAATTTTAAAAGTACAACCAAAGATATTTTAATCACTTCACAACTAAGAACATCTTTAATTTTTAATAAATTAATAAAATCAAATAATTACACGCTAGAAACAATCAATAAGAAAATTTATATTTTTGGTATTGCCATAAATGATGAGGAGAAAAAAGAAGTCATAAATGAAGCAAACAAAATATATGATGTAGATGCTGTTATACCAACAATTTATCTAGTTTCTGAACTTAGTAGAAATAAAATTTAGCTTTTATAATCAATGACTTCAGAAGAATAAGCCGCAATAGAAGCGAGATTTAAAATTTCAGAAGGAGAAGATCTTAGAGGAGCAACTTCAATTGGAAGACCCAAGCCAATTAATAGTGGTCCAATTAATTTTGCACCACCAAATGTTTTCATTATTTTTACAGATATAGAAGCACTGTGTAGAGCTGGCATAATTAAAATATTTGCATTACCAACAATTTTTGAAAATGGGTATGATTCTTTATATGCCGGATTTAATGCAACATCAGGCTGCATCTCTCCATCATAATCGAAATCTACTTTTTTAGTTTTCATTAATTCAATAGCTTCTCTCACATGTTGAGTTCTAACTGTTGAAGGTTTACCAAAAGTTGAGTGAGAAAGAAATGCTACTTTTGGATCAAAACCGAACAATCTTGCTATTCTAGTACTTGAAATTGCTATTTGAACAAGTTGTTCTGCAGTCGGATTATCATGAACATTTGTATCAGACACGAAAACTGTTCTACCTTTTGATACTAACATTGTTAGGCCAAATATTATCTCTCCTGATCTAGAATCTACAACTTTGTTTAATTTTTCTATTGTTGCAGCATGGTGTCTTGTACCTCCAGTAACCATAGCGTCGGCATCCCCACAAGCAACCATACATGATCCCCATGTAACCCTGTCATTTCTAACTAAATGATCACATTCTCTTTCTAACATCCCACTTCTCTGAAGTTTCTTATACAAATGTTTTGTATATTTTTCTCTTTTAGCTAAGTCTTTTGAACTTACAATTTCTATATTAAAATTTTCATCTAAGCCTATATTTTTTAACTGTTCTTTTACCTTTTCTTCTTTTCCAATTAAAATTGGAATACCTAATTTACTGTTTTTAAAAGCTACCGCTGCTTTTAGAATATTAAGATCTTCTCCTTCAGCAAATACAACTCGTTTTTGAGATTTTTTAATTTGAGCATTTATACCTTGCATAATATTCATTGAAGGATCAAGTCTTCGGGACAAACCTTCTTTATATTTTTCTATATCAGTAATTTTCTTTCTAGCTACTCCAGACTTCATAGCAGCCTCAGCTACTGCAGCAGGAATGACACTAATTAGCCTTGGATCAAAAGTTGAAGGAATAATATACTCCCTCCCATATCTTGGCCTCTCACCTCCATATGCTGCTACCACTTCGTCAGGAACCTCTTCCCTTGCTAGCTGTGCGATTGCTTTTGCAGCAGCCACTTTCATTTCTTCGTTAATTTCTTTTGCCCTAACATCAAGTGCTCCTCTAAAAATATACGGAAAGCCAATAAGATTATTAACTTGGTTTGGATAATCAGATCTGCCCGTTGCAACAATAGCATCAGATCTTACTTCTTCTACTATTTCAGGTTTTATTTCTGGATCCGGATTAGCGCATGCAAAAATAATAGGATTTTTTGCCATTGATTTTACCATGTCTTTTGTAAGCATGTCTTTAGCAGACAAACCCAAAAAAACATCTGCACCATTCATAACTTCAGAAAGTGATCGTAATTTCGTTTCACTAGCATGTGTTGATTTAAATTGATCAATATTTTTTCTGCCCTTATAAATTACACCTGATCTATCGCACATAATTACATTTTCATTTTTAACGCCAGAAAGTTTAAATAAATTTGTACATGCAATTGCAGAAGCCCCTGCGCCATTTACAACAATTTTTACTTCACTAATTTTTTTTTTTGAAATATCTAAAGCATTGATAAGGGCTGCCGTTGTAATTATCGCTGTGCCATGTTGGTCATCATGAAAAACAGGAATATCTAAAAGCTCTTTTAACTTCTGCTCTATAATAAAACAGTCAGGTGCTGCAATATCCTCTAGGTTAATTCCACCAAAGGTATTGCCGATATTTTTAATGGTATTGATAATTTCATCAGTATCAGAACTATCAACTTCTATATCAATCGAGTCTATATCTGCAAATCTTTTGAATAAAACAGATTTTCCTTCCATTACTGGTTTGGAGGCTAGAGCACCAAGATTTCCAAGTCCTAAAATAGCAGATCCATTACTAATAACTGCAACTAAATTTCCTTTACTCGTATAATCATATGCTGCTTCTGGATTTTCAGCTATTTTATTGACAGGTGTAGCAACGCCAGGAGAATATGCTAAAGATAAATCTCTTTTTGTTATTAAAGGTTTAGACGAGTTTATTTCAATTTTACCAGGTTTACCATTTGCATGAAAGTCTAATGCTTCTTTATCTGTATAATGGTCAATTTTAGATTTTTTTGTCATAAAAGTTCAGTATGTAATATAAAATGAATAAAATCATCTATAATTTAATTTTTTTAATATAAAAAATATATGAACTTACTATCCTCAACTACAGTCTTTAGTTTTTATACTTTGATTAGTAGAATTTTAGGATATTTTAGAGATATACTAATAGCGACCTTTCTTGGTGCTTCTATATATGCTGATGCCTTTTTTGTAGCCTTTAGGCTACCTAATACTTTCCGGAGACTTTTTGCTGAAGGTGTATTTAATGCAGCTTTCATACCAAGCTATGCAGAGGCCAATATAATTAGTAAAAAAGACGGAAGGAAATTTGCAGATGATGTTTTAAATTTATTAATAATAGTTCTATTAGGAATTATTTTACTTGTTGAGATTTTTACACCAATAATTGTTTATTTAATTGCACCTGGGTTCTACGAAAATGCTGAAAAATTTAATTTAGCTGTAGAATTAACTAGAATTACTTTCCCCTTTTTATTTTTTGTTAGCTTATCATCTTTTTTTTCTGGTATATTAAACTCAAACAATAAGTTCGCAGCTGCTGCAGCAGCTCCTATTATATTGAACATTTTTTTGATTTTAAGTCTGTTTTTCTCTTATTTTTTCAAACTTAATTTTGAGTTAAACCTATCTTATGCAGTTACAATAGCTGGGCTATTTCAGTTAATTTTTTTGATATTTTTTACAAAATATTACTATAAGCCTTCAATTAATTTTAAAATTAAAATAGATACAAAAATTAAGTTTTTTTTAAAAAAACTATTACCAAGTATATTTTCGTCAGGTGTTACACAAATCAATATTTTGATAGGTACAATTATTGCTTCTTTTGAAGCAGGGGCAGTTTCTTATTTATATTATGCAGACAGAATTTACCAAATTAATTTAGCTATTGCTGGAATTGCAATTGGCACCGTAGCACTTCCAGAGTTATCAAAAAAAATAAAAACAGGCAATATTCTAGAAGCAATGAATATACAAAATAAATCTATCGAACTATGTTTACTTTTATCTATACCGGCGTGCCTAGGGCTAATTATTGCTTCTCAGCAAATTACTAGCGCATTATTTGGATATGGATCATTTTTGGAGAAAGATGTTATCTTAACCGCCCAAGCTTTGAAATACTTTGGATTTGGAGTACCTGCGTTTGCTTTGATTAAAGTTCTGTCTAATTTTTTCTTTGCAAGAGACAATACTAAAATCCCATTTTATATCTCAATTTTTAGTGTTTTCTTAAACGTCATAATATCTGTTACATATTTTAAAGATTTAGGATTTATTATTATCCCGATTGCCACATCTATAGCCACTTGGTGTGGTGTAACTATTTACTTAATTTTATTATTAAAACATAAATATTTAAACACAGGATTTAATATTTATGCTAGTTTTCTCAAAATAATTGTTTCCGGAGGTATAATGAGCCTACTTCTATATTTTCTAGTTAATTTTTTTGAGGATAAGCTTATTTATATTAATCACTATAAGTCATTTTATCTTATAATGATTATAGGTTTGGTGGCTGCAATATATTTACTTACAGCACGTTTATTAGGAGTTTTTAAAATTACAAATTTTAAAATAAATTAAACAATGGATAAAAAAAAATTAGTTTTTTCAGGAGTACAGCCAACCGGTAACTTACACCTTGGTAATTATCTTGGCGCTCTGAAAAACTTTGTAACATTACAAAAAGAAACAGAATGCATTTACTGCGTTGTTGATCTTCACGCTATAACCACTTTTCAAAATCCTAAAGAATTAAGGACTAATATCTTAGAAACTACAGCAGGTTTTCTTGCGGCGGGACTGAATAGTAAAAAAAGTATTATTTTCAATCAGTCCTCTGTAAGTGGACACGCAGAACTTGCCTGGATATTAAATTGTGTTGCTCGTATTGGTTGGTTGAATAGAATGACACAGTTTAAAGACAAAGCCGGTAAAGACAGGGAGAAAGCAAGTGTTGGACTTTACATTTATCCAAACCTTATGGCAGCAGACATTCTTTTGTATAAAGCTACACATGTTCCGGTTGGTGCAGATCAAAAACAACACCTAGAGCTTTGTAGAGATGTTGCGCAAAAATTTAACAATGATTTTAAGAAAAATATATTTCCATTACCACAACCATTAATACAAAAAAATATATCAAGAGTTATGAGCCTAAGAAATGGTACAATAAAAATGAGCAAATCAGATGAATCTGAATATTCTAGAATTAACTTAAAAGATTCAGCGGATGAAATTGCAAAAAAAATTAAAAAAGCTAAATCTGACTCTTCTTCAATACCAGATAATTTAAAAGATTTAGAAAAAAAACCTGAAGCTTTTAATTTAATTAATATGTATTCTGATTTAACAAATAATTCTTTAGAGCAGTCTTTGAATGAATTAAATGGAAAAGAATATTCATATTTAAAAAATAAGTTATCAGAGGTTTTAATCGAAGTGATCTGTCCAATTGGAAAAAAAATAATAGAGTTGTTAGATGATAAAAATTATTTAGAAAAAGTTCTTAAAGAAGGAACTGATAAAGCTAGAAATATAGCAGAGTACAACCTCAAAGAGATACGAAATGCTATAGGGCTTTTTTAATTAAAGATGATATAAAAGAAAAATGATTATAACAGAACTAACTCCAAATCCTGATTCACTAAAGTTTTTGTCTGAAAAAACAATTTCTACTATAGGAACTGAAGAATTTCAAAAAAAAGATTACAATAAAATTGATAATGAGTTTGTAAAAAATTTACTTAACTTAAAAGGCGTAGAACTCGTTTTGCTGGCTGATAACTTTTTATCAGTAAAGAAAAATAAAGAAATTTCTTGGGATGTTTTAAAACCAACAGTTATTTCACACATGAATGATTATTTTGAAAAAAATAACAAACCTATTCTCAACAAAACAAACCAACAAAAAGAAGATAAATTAGATCTAGGAGAGGTGGAGGACAGAATAATAAAAGTTTTGAATGAGAAAGTACGACCAGCAGTAGCAAAAGATGGTGGAGATATTAAATTTAAATCTTTTAAAGAAGGAGTTGTGCATGTAGAACTGCAAGGAAGTTGTTCTGGATGTCCCAGCTCACTCATGACCTTAAAACAAGGTGTTCAAAATTTACTTTGTCATTATGTTGAAGAAGTAAAATCAGTAGAAGCTGTATAAAATGAAAAAAGTTATTAGCTATCGTCAGAAATTGATTGCATTAGCGAGAATATATAAAATTGATAAAGTTTTAGATATAAATCAAAAACTCACAACTTATGAAGTAGAGTTAGAGCTTTTAAAAAACAAAGTACCAATACCCTCGAGAAGAGGTTATTTTTCACATAAAATTATTAATGAAATTTTAAAACCATCCTACGCATCTTTAAGAGAAAACTTATCAAAATTATATAGTTTAAATAAAACCTTATCAAGAATTTATATTTTAAAAAAAAATTTTAAAATAATATTTAATAATATTAATATTTATTCAAAAATAAAATTACTTATAAGTTTTAACATAAATAAAATTTTAAAAATTATTTACGATAAAATAAATAGCTACTCTACTTTTATTGTTTCCAATATTAATAATTTTTTTAAAACTTTAATCAAAACTATAATAAATAGTTTAAATGATCTTTATCATTTTAAATTTAACGAGAAATCGATAAACAAATTTCTTTTGAGAGGAGCTTATAGTTTTCTGTTAGTAATGTTTGTTACAAGCGTTTTTCATATAAAAAATCTTATGAACGATGTAGATGATTTAAAAACAACCCTAGATATAAAATCAAATAAAGAAGAAATAGTTAAACTACCGGATATTGTCAAAAAAAATAAATCCAAAAATTCAGAAAAGAAAAAAAAGGTTTTAAAAAAACCTTACGACCCCGAGACTGATTATGTCTTAAACACACAAACAGTATTAAATTTGTTTGAAGATTTAGAATACGATTTAGATCAAGTGAGAAATAGAAAAGTAGTAAAGCCAATTTATTTTACAAGACTACCAAAGGATTTAGGAACCATAAAAAGTATAAAAGAAAAAAAAGAAACCTTTTTACGAATTTTATTGCCTCTAATAGTGGCTGAAAATAAAAAAATTAAGGATGATAGAGAATATTTATTAAAAATACTAAAGGACAATGAGTCTGAAGAAAGTAAAAAATGGTTAAATATAAAATTTAAAGCATATAAAGTTTCAGAAAGAAATATTACTGAACTAATAAAAAAAATTGATATAATTCCAATATCTATCGCACTAGCTCAAGCAGCTAAAGAAAGTGGATGGGGAACGTCAAGGTTTGCTTTGGAAGGTAATGCTATATACGGACAGTGGACTTGGAATGGTGATGGCATAGAACCACTCGAAAAAACCAAAGGTCAAAATCACAAAATACTTAAATTTCCCTTACTGAGAGCTTCTGTAAAAGCCTATATAAATAATTTAAACGCTCATGCTGGATATAAAAATTTTAGAACAAAAAGAAGTGAATTAAGAGCACAAAATAAAAAAATAGCAGGGCTAAAATTGATCCATGAGCTTAAAAATTATGCTCAAAATGGAGAAGAGTACACAAAAATATTAGAGAAAATTATTAAACAAAATGATTTGGATGAATTAGAAAACGTAAAAATAGACGATTTCAAAAAAAACAAGCAACTAAAACTCTAAACTTAGAGTTCAGCGATAACAAATTGCATACCAAGCCAACGCCAAGATCCATCTGATTCTCTTAGAGAACAATTAATTCTCCCTCTTTCTGTGGTAAATTTACCAATAAGTTTAATTTTAATTTTATAATCATTTATGTATTCAATTTTTGATTTCTTCCACGTGTTAAGTTCATTCGAATAACAATTTAATAATTCAATATTTTGTAAATCTTCAAAAAATTCAATTGTAACTTGAGGAGGATTATTAGTATTATTAATATATTTTTCTATGGGTGTGATTGATTTGAACTTCAAAGGAATAGTTTTGAGAATTAATTCAAACCTTTCGATTTTACCATATTTCTCATTAATCGAAAATCTAGGAAGTTCGTAAAAATCTTTTGTATCATCAACAACACCTGAATGTTGGCCAAACGCATATTTAAAACCAAAATTCTTAATAATTTTTTTAAAGTTTTCACTGTATTCTCCAAATGGATATGAGAAAAAAGGAGAACTATATCCAAGATTTTTTTTTAAATCTGCTATTGCTAAACTTATATCATTATTAATTTCGTTATCTGTTTTGTCGATCAAGTAATCATGGGAGTAACTATGGTTTCCTATATGGACATAGGTTTCTTTAGATATTTCCTTTAATTGTGCCCAACTCATGTACCCACTGCTACCAATTTCACGAGTATTTACAAATAATAAAAAAGGTATTTTACTATTTTTAAGTATAGGCCATGCTTGATCATAAAAAGATTTAAATGCATCATCTATAGTTAATAAAATTTTTTTTTTGTTTTTATATTTTTCAAGTTGATTTTCAAAATCATTAGCATTTATAAAGGTAAAGCCATTTTTTTTTATCAGGTCAATTTGTTTTATAAAATCGGCAATTTTTATATTAGTAGAAGGATATTTATTTTCCTCAAATCGATGATACATAAGGACAGTAACACCTTTATCATCTATATTATTAGCTGAAGATGAAGATCCATTAATAATAGATATAATAAACAAAAAAATGATAAAAAATCTTTTAATAATAAATTGCACAGGTAAAAATGATTCTATAGCTTTAAAAATTAATAATAAGTTTTTTTTTAAAAAAATACAAACCAATCTTATCAAGAACGAAATGCTTGCGTTAGATATTCTTACTTTTCTTAAAGAAAACAAGGTAAGAATTGATAATAAATTTTCATTGATAGTAAATTCAGGACCAGGCAGTTTTTCAGGTATCAGAATCGCTCTAGCCGTCGCTAAAGGTATACAATTAGTTAATAAAGTAAATGTTTATAGTTATAATTATTTCTTATTAAATGCGGCTCCATATTTAAACAAAAAAATGAAAATTATTTCAATTCAAAAAACTAATAATTTTTATTATTATTCAAAATGTAATTTTAAAGAGCGATATATTTTTACCACACCAGAAAAAATTAATTCTGACTGTTTACATGAAGAAGACTCCATAATTATTACGCCTCAAGAAACAATTAATGATAAAATTTTTAACAATATTAGTCTAAAAAAAATAAAAATAGAACAATTTAACCTTAAGAATATTGAAATATTGGTAGAAAATAATTTATTAGAAAATAAATTGATTAAACCACTATATTTAAGTTAAGTTACAATTAATTTTATGAACAAAATAGAAGAAAAATGTATAACGCAAGGAGTTAGACTAACCGATCAAAGAAAAATAATTGCTAAAGTTATGTCTACTTCTAATGACCATCCAGATGTTGATGAGCTGCACAAAAAAGTTAATAAAATCGATAAAAAAATTAGTATAGCTACAGTTTATAGAACAGTAAAATTATTTGAAGAATCAGGTATTGTTGAAAAACATGATTTCAAAGGTGGCAAAGCAAGATATGAAGAATCGCCAGAAGAACATCACGATCATCTAATTGATATAAATAGCGGTGAGATAATTGAGTTTGTAGATAAAGAAATAGAAATATTACAAAACAAAGTTGCAGAAAAACTAGGTTATAAATTAGTTGATCATAAACTCGAACTTTATGGATCAAAAATAAAAAAATAATTTGTCTAAAAAAATTTTTATTAAAACTTTCGGCTGTCAAATGAACAAATATGATAGTGATCGTATTCTAGATTTAGTTAGACCCATAGGTTATGTTGCTACAGACAAAGCAGCAGATGCTGATTGTTATGTCTTAAACACATGCCATATTAGGGAAAAAGCTACAGACAAAGTTTATCATGATATTGGAAGGTTAAAAAAAGAATTTAGAAATAAAAAAAAACCTATGCTTCTAGTTACAGGCTGCGTAGCTCAAGCAGAGAACGCTGAAATGTTAAAAAGAGAAAAATACATTGATGGTGTTGTAGGACCACAGTCATATCACCAAATACCAGATATAATAAAAAATATAGAAAATGAAAAAAATAAAGTTAATAGTACTGAATTTGAAGTAATAGAAAAATTTGATAGCTTAAATTTAGTCAAAAATTCAAACTCAAAAATATCTTCATTTTTAACAATACAAGAAGGATGTGATAAATTTTGTCATTTTTGTGTTGTGCCCTATACAAGAGGACCGGAACACTCAAGATCTTTGGATGAAATAATTATTGAAGCAAAACAATTAATAGAAAACGGCTCTAAAGAAATTACTCTACTAGGCCAAAATGTAAATGCATACCAGTACAAAAACAAAATAAATACCTATCGTTTAGCTGATTTAATAATCGAGCTTAGTAAGCTTAAAAAACTAAAAAGAATTAGATACACAACCTCGCATCCAAATGATGTTACCAAAGATTTAATCGAAGCTCACAAATCTTGCGAAAAATTAATGCCTATACTTCATTTGCCAGTTCAGAGTGGTTCTTCAAAAATTCTTAATGCCATGAACAGAAAACATAATATTTTAGAATATTGCAAAATTATTAACGATCTTAAAAAAGTCAAGCCAGGTATTAAATTTTCTTCAGATTTTATTATAGGTTATCCAGGGGAAACAGAAGATGATTTTAATCAAACTTTGAGCTTAATAAAAAAAATTAAATTTATTAATTCATACTCTTTTATATACAGTTCAAGGCCGGGAACACCCGCTTCAAAATTGAATGATATAGATTCTAATATTAGCAAAAAAAGGTTAGTAAAATTACAAACATTGCTTGAAAAGAATAATTCTAAAAGCAAAGAAGAATTTTTAAACAAAACAACAGAAGTACTTTTTGAAAATAAAATAAGTAACGAGGATAAATACTTTGGCAGGGATAAATTTTTAAATTCTGTTATTGTGCAAAGCAAAAAAAATCTGACTGGAAAAATTTTAGATATTAAGATTAACGCTTATAATCGTAATAGTTTATTTGGAAAAATTTTTGTTACCCATTAACTAATGTTAGAAATAAACAAAATAAAACAAAAACTTATAATAAAAAAAATAGACAAAGAAACTTTAAACATCCAAATTTTAGACAATATTATCTTATCCTTAGTCGTAGGTGAATTTAACGAAAATCTAAAAGAATTAGAAAAACTAACTCAAACTACTTTATTCTTTAGAGGCAACTCAATTACAGCAAAAGGAAAATTAGAATCTATCATTAATGTTTCCGAAGCAATCAAATTTTTAATAAACAAATTTCTTTTGACTAATAATATCGAAAAAAGTGATATAATTTTGTCTGTGAATAAAAATTTAAATTCAGGAAATACTTCCAACGTGCAAAATTTTGCTCAATTAATCAAAACACCAAGAAAATCTGTAATAGCAAGATCGCAAAAACAATCAGATTATATAAAAGCGTTAAAAGAAAATGATATTATAATGGCTATTGGACCAGCTGGAACGGGCAAAAGTTTTCTCGCAGTATCAGTAGCTATTACTTTACTCATGGAAAAAAAGGTCGAACGAGTTATACTCTCTAGACCCGCAGTAGAAGCTGGTGAAAAACTTGGTTTTCTTCCTGGTGATATGAAAGAAAAAGTTGATCCATATTTAAGGCCACTCTACGATGCTTTATATGAGCTGTTTGGTTCTGAAAGAATAGATAAAAAAATTGAAACTGGCGAAATTGAAATTGCTCCATTAGCTTTTATGAGGGGGAGAACATTAAAAAACTGTTTTGCTATTCTTGATGAGGCACAAAATGCTACTGAAACCCAAATAAAAATGTTTTTAACTAGAATAGGAGAAAATTCAAAATTAGTAGTTAATGGTGACCCAACTCAGGTAGATCTAGTCAATAAATCCTACTCCGGATTAATAAAATCTAAAAATATTATAGAACATATTGAGGAAATAAAAATTGTAGAGTTTGATCATAACGATGTTGTGAGACATCCCCTTGTATCAAAAATAATCAAAGCCTACCAAAAAAGCCGATGATCAAAGCTGATGTATTAATTACAAATAAAAATTGGAAAAAACATATTAAATATCCCAGTGTGTACATAAATAAGAAACTTAAAAAAATAGATAAAAAGTTGAATGTATTTAAAAAAAATAATTTTAAATTTACAGTTTTACTTTCGGGAGACAAGGAAGTTAAAAAATTGAATAATAAGTTTAAAAAAAAAAATAAAACTACAGATATTTTGTCTTTCCCATTTCATGAAAGAAAAACTTTAAATATGCTATTAAAGGAAAAAAAAAATCAAATATACCTAGGGGACATAATAATAAATTTAAATAAAATGATATTAAAATCTGAAGACAAAGATTTTCTTTTAAACTTTGATGTAATATGGATTCACGGGTTAACCCATTTATTTGGATATCGTCACAAATCAAATATTGACTTTTCTGAAATGAAAAAGATAGAAAATAAACTAATTAAATATTCAAAGTAATATGATTTTAGCGTTGCTTACTAGCAGATTTTTTTTAATTTTTTTATTTCCATTTATTTTAGGAACATTAACTGTTTTTAGTTTTCAGCCATATAATTTAAATTACATAAATTTTTTTATTATCCCTATTTTATTTTTACTTACAACTTATGTACAAAAAAAATCTAAAAACACATATAGAAGAAAACCCTATATACTAAATTTATTTTTAATTGGGTATTTATTTGGAATTGGTTTTTTTCTAACAGGTACATTCTGGATATCCAACGCTCTTACGTTTGATGAAAACTTTAAATTTTTGATTCCAGTATCTATGCTTGGCTTACCTTTATTTCTTGGAATTTTCTTTGGGGTAGGTAATGTATTAGTTGGACCTTTTCTAAAGAATAATTTTTCATCTATTTTATTATTTTCAAGCTCTTTAGCTTTTGCTGACTATCTTCGTGCTAAAATTTTTTCGGGTTTTCCATGGAATATTTGGGCTTACACTTGGTCTTGGAAACCAGAAATGCTTCAATCTTTATTTTACGTTGGTTTTTTTTCTTTTAATTTATTTTGTATTATAATTTACTGTTCTCCACTTTTATTGATTTTTAAAAAGAAAAATTACATATTACTTTTTTTTTTGATACTTACTTTTTTTGGTAATTATATATATGGTGCTTATATTATAAAAAAAAATAATGAAAATGTAGTTAAATTAAAAACTGATTTAGATAATTCAATTTATACAAAAATAATCTCACCTAATTTTGAATTGAAATATAATTTATCTAGCACTGAGCTAAGAGAAAATTTAAAAGATCTTATAAGATACAGCGAACCAGTTAGAAATAAAAAAACGCTTTTTATTTGGCCTGAGGGTGTGTTTGCTGGATCTAATTTTAAACAAATTAAAGAATATAAAAAGCTATTTGAGAGGACATTTTCGGAAAATCACTTAATATTATTTGGAGCAAACACTGTAGATGAAGAAACAAATGACAACGCTATCTTTAATAGTTTGATTGTTGTTAACAACAAACTCGACATCGTATTTAAGTATAATAAAATCAAGCTAGTCCCTTTTGGTGAATTCTTACCTTTTGAAAGTTTTTTGGTTAAACTTGGCTTAAAAAAAATCACTGAAGGCTATGGCTCATTTTCAAGAGGTTATAATAATGATATTTTAACCTTGGACAATTCAAAAATATTACCATTAATTTGTTATGAGATAATCTTTCCTGAATTAAGCCAAACTCAAAAAAATTTAATTATAAATATTTCAGAGGATGCTTGGTTTGGAGACACTATAGGACCCGATCAGCATTTTGCTAAAGCTATTTTTAGAGCAATAGAAAGTAATGTCTATTTAGCAAGATCAGCTAATAAAGGCTTTAGTGCTTTTGTTGACAACAAAGGGATAATAAAAAAAGTTTTAAAACCAAACGAAAAAGGTGCTATTGAGTTAAATATACCAATTATAAACAATGCACAAAAAAAGTATAAAATTGATTTGATCTTTTTTGTTCTTTTATTTACATGTGTTTTAACTTTTGTTGTTTTAAAAAAAAATGAAGAAAAATAATTATTTATTTACCAGTGAATCAGTCTCCGAAGGTCATCCGGATAAAGTCTGCGATCGAATTTCTGACATGGTCGTTGACTCTTATTTATCAAAAGACCCTTTTTCGAGAATTGCTTGTGAAACTTTAACAACAACTAACAAAGTAGTTCTAGCAGGAGAAATACGTGGTCCAGAAATAAAGAAAGAAGAGTTAATACAAAAAGTTCGAGATTGCATTAAAGATATTGGATATGATCAAGATGGTTTTAGCTGGAAAGAAAAAACTAGCATTGAGTCCCACTTACACGCTCAATCATCAGATATAGCCATGGGTGTAGACTCAAAAGACAATAAAGACGAGGGAGCAGGTGATCAAGGCATCATGTTTGGTTATGCTTGCAATGAAACAGAAGATCTAATGCCGGCACCAATTCATTATTCACATAAAATATTAAGATTAATGGCAGAAGATAGAAAAAAAGGTTTTTTAAAAGGAATAGAACCTGACTCTAAAAGTCAAGTTACAATGCATTATGAAAATGAAAAACCAACAAAAATTACTTCAGTTGTAATTTCAACACAACATTCTAAAGATTTAAATCAACAGGAAGTAAAAAAACTTATTTATCCTTATATCAAAAAATCTATACCAGAAAATTTACTTAAAGAATTAGACGATAAAGAAGTTTATATTAATCCAACCGGACAATTTATTATAGGTGGGCCAGATGGGGATACAGGTTTAACTGGAAGAAAAATTATTGTTGACACTTACGGAGGAGCAGCACCACATGGTGGCGGAGCATTCTCTGGAAAAGATCCTACCAAAGTAGACAGATCCGCTGCTTATGTTTCAAGATATTTAGCAAAAAATATTGTAGGTGCAGGAGTTTCAGACAAGTGTTTAATTCAACTCGCTTATGCTATTGGCGTTTCAAAACCTCTATCTATTTATGTCAAATTAGCTGAAAAAGATGAAGAAAAAACTGAAGATATAAAAAATAAAATAAAAGAACATTTTGATTTATCACCAAGAGGAATTCGAGAACTATTGGGTTTAAATAAAAGTATTTACGAAGTGACATCAGCTTACGGTCATTTTGGCAGAAAGCCAACAGATAAAGGTGAATTTTCTTGGGAAAAAATAGATAAAATTAATATCTTTAAAATGTGACCTTGAAAAAGCCTTAAATTTTCATTAAATATATGTAAAATTAGATGTTTACGAAATGGGCTTTAGCCCATTTTTTTTTGGAGCTAACTTAAAAAGGAAATAATGTTAAATAGAGGTTTAGATAAAGTTGAATTATTAAGAATAGTGGAAGCTGTTGCAAACGAAAAATCTATAGACAAAGAAATAGTTTTAGAGTCAATGGAAAGCGCCATACAAAAAGCAGCACTGACAAAATTTGGAACTGAAAATACCATACAAGTAATTATTGACCGCATAACCGGTGAAATTAAAATTCAAAAAGTGCTTGATATTGTCGATACCGTCGAAGACACCAGTAAACAAATAATTTTAAATGATGCAAAATTAGCAGATACAGAAAATAAAGATCTTAAAGTTGGGGATCAAATATTTGAAAACTTACCACAAATAGATTTTGGAAGAATAGCTGCTCAAAGTGCCAAGCAAGTTATTAGTTTGAAAGTTAAGGAAGCTGAAAAAACTAGACAATATGAGGATTTCATTGAAAAACAAGGTCAAATTTTAAGTGGAATTATTAAAAGATTAGAATATGGCAATGTAATCATAGACTTAGGAAAAGCTGAAGGAGTAATAAAAAAAGATGAACTTATTCCAAGAGAAATACTAAAAACAGGTGACCGTGTAAAAGCTTATTGTTACGAAGTTAAAAAAGAATTGAAAGGTCATCAAATATTCTTATCAAGAGCTCACCCACAGTTTTTAGCTAAATTATTTTTTCAAGAAGTTCCTGAAATTTACGAAGGAACAATTGAAATAAAAGCTGTAGCAAGAGATCCTGGTAGTAGAGCCAAAATTTGTGTTTTGTCAAAAGAAAGTTCAATTGATCCTGTGGGTGCTTGTGTTGGTATGAGAGGAAGTCGGGTACAAACCATAGTTAATGAACTACATGGTGAAAAGATAGATATAATAAAATGGACAGAAGATTTACCAACACTTATTTCTGAATCTTTATCTCCGGCAGAAATCCAAAAAGTCTTAATAGACAAAGATAATAAAAGAATAGATGTAATTTTAACTGAAGAAAATTTAAGTAAAGCCATAGGAAGAAGAGGGCAGAATGTCAGGCTTGCATCAAAACTAACTAATTATGAAATAGATATTTTAACTGACAAAGAAGACTCTGAAAGAAGACAATCGGAGTTTAAAGAAAGAACTGAAAATTTAATTAAAAGCTTAGAAGTAGACGAAACATTAGGCCAGCTTTTAGTGTCAGAGGGTATGCAGAGCATTGAAGAGATAGCCCAAGCAAATCCAGATGAGATAACTAAAATTGAAGGTATAGATGAAGATACGGCAAGTGAATTAATCAATAGATCAAAAGAAAACTTAATTAAAGAAAAGGCAGAGATTTCTAAAAGATTGAAAGAATTAGGTGTAGAAGATTCTTTGGCAAATTTAAAGGGTATCACTCAAGGAATGCTAGTTTTACTTGGACAAAGAAATATAAAAAAACTGAGTGATTTTGCTGATCTTTCGTCTGATGAGTTGATTGGTGGTTTTGATGAAATAAAGGGAAAAAAAATTAGGATAGAAGGGTATTTAGAAGAATTTTCTCTCTCAAGAGAAGAAGCTGATCAATTGATTATGGCAGCGCGAGAAATAGTATTTAAATAAAATAATCATGGTAGACCAGAAGAACAAAAAAAAAACCTTAACTATTTCAACTAATACATCTAAAAAAATTGATATTTCCTCTCTTTCAAGCGATGGAAAAAAAACTTTTTCTATAGAAAAAAAAGCACCATATAGAACTACTAGAGACAACAAATTAAATACTAAATCTGGAGTCTTTAAAAAGCCAGAACCAGCAAAAAAAACAGTAATAAGAAAATTTATTGAGCAACAGGCAACAAAGAATTTTATTAAAAAAGGGGAAAGAGCGCCCGCTAAAACAAAATTAAAACTTGACCCTTTATCATCAAAACGAGATTTTAAACTCACTGTTTCGAGAGCAATGAATGTAGAAGAGGTTGAAATTAAACAAAGAAGTTTAGCGTCTTTAAAAAGAGCAAAATTAAAAGAAAAAAGATCAGGAAATTTAGATGAAAAAAAAGAAGTATTAAAAGTAATCAAGGATGTTAAAGTTCCAGAGCAGATTACAATTCAAGAACTTTCAAATCGTATGGCAGAAAGATCTTCGGATGTTATTAAATTTTTATTTAATATGAAAGTTGTTGCAACAATAAATCACATCATAGATAAAGACACCGCAGAATACATTGTAAAAGAGTTTGGACACAATCCAATTGTTGAAACCGTTCCAGGCTTAGAGGTAAAAAAGAAAAAAAATCGATTAGATGGAAAAATAGAAAAAAGACCACCTGTTGTGACAATAATGGGCCATGTAGACCACGGTAAAACATCTTTGCTTGATGCTTTAAGAAATACTAATGTAGTTTCTGGTGAGCACGGAGGAATTACTCAACATATTGGAGCATATCAAGTTAAAACAAACAAAAATGAAACTATAACTTTTATTGATACACCTGGTCACGCTGCGTTTACAGAGATGAGAGCTAGAGGTTCCAAGATCACAGACATCGTTGTTTTAGTTGTTGCATCTAACGATGGAATCATGCCGCAAACAATCGAAGCAATACAACATTCTAAAGCAGCAAAGGTTCCAATAATAGTTGCAATAAACAAATGTGATTTACCAGATAAAAATATAACAAAAATAAAAAATGACCTAATGAAGTACGAGTTGATTGCTGAAGATTTTAGTGGAGATACTTTATTTGTAGAAGTTTCAGCTATACAAAAAACAAATCTAGATAAATTAAAAGAAAGTATTTCACTACAGTCTGAAATATTAGATCTCTCAGCGTCTTTCAGCGGGCCAGCAACAGGTGTTGTAATAGAGTCTAAAATTGATAAAGGCAAAGGCCCTGTTTCAACAGTTCTAATAACTAATGGTATTTTAAAAAAAGCAGACTATTTTGTCTGTGGAAACACATATGGAAAAATTAGAGCAATGATTAACTATGAAGGTAAATTAATAAATGAAGCATCTCCTTCTATGCCTGTTGAAATTCTTGGTATGAACGAGTCAGTATTTGCGGGTGCAGAATTTATAGTGACAGAAAATGAGGATAAAGCAAAAGAAATTGCGGAATTTTATAAAAGTGATTCTGTTTTAGTCAAACCAGCAATTAAAGATAAAACTTCTATATTTGAAAATGAGAACACTAAAGAAGAACTAGATATAATTATTAAGTCAGATGTACAAGGATCAAGTGAGGCACTTAAAAATGCTATAAATAAAATTGAGCATCCTGAAGTAAAAGCAAATATTATTTTAGCTGATATAGGAATGATAAATGAGTCAGATGTTTCTTTGGCTAAAGCTTCAAGTGCACTTTTGATTGGTTTTAATGTAAAGCCAAATAATCAAGCTAAAAAATTAGCCGAACAACAGCATGTAGAAATTAAATATTTTAATATTATTTACGAGGTACTAGAACTTGTTGAAAAAGGACTCTCAGGTTTATTGGAACCAGAAGTCAAGGAAACTGTCATTGGGTCAGCAGAAATTTTAAAGGTTTTTAAAGTTTCAGATGCAGGAAAAATAGCGGGATCAAAAGTAACAGAAGGTGAGATAAAAAATAAATCAAAAGCTAGATTAATAAGAGATGGTGCTGTTGTTTACACTGGTGAAATTTCAAGTATTTTTAGAGAAAAAAATCAAGTGAAAGAAGTTAAGAACGGTTTAGAATGTGGAATAAGCTTAAAAGATTTTATAGATTTTAAAGAAAAAGATATAATTGAGGCATATCTTTCTGAGAAAATAGATAGACAAATATAAAAATGGGAAAAGGCAAAAAATCCCAAACATACTCTCAAAGACAGCTTCGAGTTGGGGAACTGATCAAACAAAATATAGGCGAAATATTTATCAGGAATGGAGCTAAAATTTTAGCCTTAAATACCAGTCTAGTAACAGTAACCGAGGTAAAAATGACTCCAGATCTTAAATCAGCAAGGGTGTATGTAATACCATTAGGAGGTAAAGAAGCTAAAAAAATAGTAAGTATCTTGACGGAGTTCTCACATCTTGTTAGAAGGGCACTATCAAAAAAAATTGATATGAAGTTTCTTCCTAGACTCGCATTTGTAGAAGATAATTCTTTTGAATATGCTGAGAAGATAGAAAGATTAATTAATATAAATAAAAAAAATGAATCAGAAAAAAAAAGAAACAATTAAATCGCTAGCGATCCACACAAAAGATGTGGGATCATCAGAAGTGCAAGTTGGATTATTGACTGATAAAATAACAAGATTATCAGAACACTTCAAGAAATTTAAAAAAGATAAACATTCTACAATGGGTTTAACAAAATCAGTTAACAGAAGAAAAAAACTCTTAGCCTATTTAAAGAAAACAAATGCGGATTCTTACAATAAAATAATTAAACAATTAAATTTAAGGAAATAATGTTCAAAATAAATAAAGAAGAGATAGAAATTAGTGGAAAAAAAATAATATTAGAAACAGGTAAAATAGCAAGACAAGCTGACGGAGCAATAATAGCAACGTGCGGCGAAACAGTAGTTCTTGCAACTGTAGTAGGAGCAAAAAAACTTAGAGACGGCCAAGATTTTTTCCCATTATCTGTAAATTACCAAGAAAAATATTACGCTGCTGGAAAAATTCCAGGCGGGTATTTTAAAAGAGAAGCTAGACCAACAGAGTCCGAACAATTAATTTCAAGACTAATAGATAGACCAATACGACCTTTGTTTCCTGCAAGTTTCATGAATGAAGTTCAGTTGCTTCCAACAGTTTTATCATATGATGGAGAAAATCAAGCGGACGTACTTTCAATTATTGCATGTTCCGCTACGTTAGCTATTTCTGGGCTACCTTTTGGCGGGCCCATAGCTGCAAGTAGAGTTGGATATAAAGATGGTAAATATTTATTAAACCCATCACCAAAAGAATTAGAAGAATCAGAATTAGACTTAGTTGTTGCCGGAACAAAAGACGCAGTTTTAATGGTCGAGTCAGAGACATCAGGATTAACAGAAAAAATAATGCTAGATGCAGTTAAGTTTGGGCATGAAAATTTTGTGCCAATTATTGAAGCTATAGAAAAATTAGCTAAAAAAGCGGGTAAACCTAAATGGACAGTTGAAGTCCCAGATCACTCTGCAGTCAAAGCAAAAATTGCTAAAGCACTAGAAGCAGATCTTAGAACAGCATTTAAAGAAATAGACAAAAAGAAAAGATCAACTGCAATTTCTGAAGCAGAAACTAAATGTAAAGAAATGTTTGTAGATGACGAAAATGTAAATGAAAACCAAGCAATGGCTCAGTTAAAATCCTTAGAAAAAGATATTGTACGAACTGCAATTTTAAAAGACAAAAAAAGAATTGACGGAAGAGGTTTGGCCGATGTTAGACAAATTAAGTGTGAAGTTGGAATTCTGCCTAGAACGCATGGATCTGCTCTATTTACCAGAGGCGAAACTCAAGCTTTAGTAGTGACCACGTTAGGAATGTCAGATGATGAACAAAGAGTTGAAAGCTTAAATGGCATGCAAAGAAAAAGATTTATGCTTCATTATAATTTTCCACCTTTTTCAGTTGGAGAATGCGGAAGAATAGGAACAGGTAGACGAGAAGTAGGTCATGGAAAATTAGCATGGCGAGCAATAAACTCGTCTCTACCCAAGCCAGAAAATTTTCCCTATACTTTAAGAGTTGTATCTGAAATTACAGAATCAAACGGTTCTTCTTCAATGGCCACTGTTTGCGGAACTTCACTGGCTCTTATGGATGCCGGTGTGCCCATGAAAGAACCAGTAGCAGGGATAGCTATGGGCTTAATTAAAGAAGGAAAAGATTTTTCAGTACTATCAGACATTCTAGGAGATGAAGATCACTTGGGGGATATGGATTTTAAAGTTGCGGGAACTAAAAGTGGAATAACGTCTCTACAAATGGATATTAAGATTGAGGGCATAACGTTTGAAATAATGGAGAAAGCTTTAGACCAGGCAAAAAGTGGAAGAGAACATATTCTAGGGGAAATGGATAAAGCCTTAAAAGTATCAAGAACAGAGTTTTCTAAGCACACACCTAAAATGGAAATTGTAACAGTTGATAAAAAAGATATAGCAACCGTAATAGGAAAAGGTGGAGCAACTATTAGAGAAATTGTAGAAAAATCAGGGGCTAAAGTAGATGTAAAAGATACTGGGGAAGTAACGGTAGCAGCACCCGATGAAGAATCTAGAAAAATAG
>Ga0307986_10000105_pt1 | contig 57465 bp, 56 predicted proteins | sample EllFjometageno82_FD_203170 | JGI IMG/M metagenome (GOLD analysis project Ga0307986, IMG submission 203170) | Marine microbial communities from Ellis Fjord, Antarctic Ocean - #82 | ecosystem: Environmental > Aquatic > Marine > Unclassified | place: Southern Ocean | collected 2014-10-09 | reverse complement strand
CCTAGAGTCACTTCGGACACATCGAAGGAGCCATGTTGCTCCCGTAGAGAATCACTGTCCAAATTCACATTGATATCGTATACGATGCCGCTATCGGGATAGCCATCTACATAGTCGATGTATCCGGGAATGATTGGCCAGTGATTGATCTGATACTGAAGTTGCATTAGCGCTAAGCTACTTTGTTCTTCAAGTAGCTGCTCTGCAAAGTATCGGTGCAGCGTCGTAAGCGCGTATGCGCTGTGTGTTTCTCGCCAAGCCTGTCTCGATAGATTTAGATTTTCGCTGTTTGTTTGATTGGTTAGCGTGATTATGGAAGACTGGAATTTCTCAATCTCAATTCCCACTTGATCGAAGTCGGCGCTTATCTGCTCCACATAATCTAGGGTAATTTCTTTAGCGGATGCGCTCAGCTGCGGGTTGCGTAACTCGAATACGCTGGGAGTAGTCTCCTCCCTCACCTCAACACTTTGGGGCTCGGGCGCGTCGTCGCTGCAACCGACAAGAAGCATTGTCGCTAGTATGGCGATTCCAATTTTTTGTAGGTACAAACCTAAACTGAGATGTGTTTGCATAAGAGTTAAGTGATGCACTAGCTGCGCAGCGTTAGAATTTTCCAGCCCTTTGATTCTGCCTTGTCGCGCAATCTCTGATCAGGATCGACTGCTACTGGCGTCGCTACCTCTTGTAATAGAGGCAGATCGTTTATGGAGTCACTGTAGAATACGGCATCGCTTAGATTGAAACGAGTCTCTTGCTGGTCTATCCATGCATTGAGCTTAGAAACCTTTCCGTCTTGATAGCAGGGCGTGCCAGCAATTTTACCGTTGTACTTATCGCCAATAGTTTGCAGTTCAGTCGCTATTAGCAGATCGGCATCGAAGAGCTTAGCGATTGGCGTTGAGATGAATTCATTCGTAGCGGTAATGATAATACAAAAGTCTCCCACTTCGAGGTGCGCATGCACGAGTTCGCGACCCTTATCTAGGATGATGGGCCCTACCGATTGCTCCATGAATTGCGCGAGTAGTTGCGTTCGCTGGGTACTGTCGAGTTGCATAACAGGCTCGAGTGTAAACGCAACGTAGCCGTGTATGTCCAATGCACCCTGCTTGTATTGATCGTAGAAGTAGTCGTTTTTTTCGCGATGGGCGTCCTCTTCGACTAGATTATTGCTGATCAAGAACTCTCCCCAGGCGTGATCACTGTCGCCCTCTAGTAGCGTATTATCTAGATCGAATAAGGCTAACTTTCCTGAACTAATCGACTGCATACTGATTCTCTTCCATTTTCTTAACGCGGTTTGCTTGCTGACGCACTCGCCATTCAAGTAATTCGAGCATTATAGCCGCCTGATGCTCCATTCTGCACTGATCGAGCTCTTGAATAGGCTTTTGTAGCTTGCTTATAGTGTGTTTAACATACTGATATTACACATAAATAATGGTTTTGGCTTAAGTTTGGCCATTGATCAGGAGGGAAGGTTTGTGAAACAATGGACGAATATTTCCATCATAAGGGCCGGTAGCAGTGATAGATTCAGATGGATTTCGTTCAAATGTTGGCATTGTCATTTGCAATAGGCAAGGGCAGTTGCTGTGGGCGAAAAGAATAGGTCAGAGTGCGTGGCAGTTTCCACAGGGCGGGATTAAGCAAAGTGAGTCCGTGGAAGAAGCCTTGTTTAGAGAGTTGAATGAAGAGGTTGGCCTGTCTGAGGCCGATGTCCAGATTTTGCATCAAACTGAAGATTGGCTGCACTATCGCCTTCCTGAAAACTTTATCCGCCAACACAGCGACCCGCTTTGTATTGGCCAGAAACAGAAATGGTTTTTGCTCAGCCTCGAAGGCGATGATAGTAGGGTCGAACTGAGTAAGACTCGGAAGCCTGAGTTTGACGATTGGCGCTGGGTAAACTTTTGGTATCCGGTGGACCAGGTAATCGAGTTCAAGCGGGATGTCTATCGCAAAGCCTTGCAACAGTTAGAGACCCCCCTTAGTAGTTATATAGGCAGCCCTATAATTAACTGCTAGTTTTTTGCTCTGCTACCAATCAGAAGTTTAAAATATTAAGACGCAGTAGACAGACACTGCATTACTCCCGATTCGATTTCTGGATTTGGGAACCAAGCCTTCAAGCCGAACCGAAGTAAACAGGTATCTTATCGACCGCGGGAAGTGCTTTCGCAAAGTTAAGACGCTGGAGTAAAAATTAGTGCTCGATCGATTGCGAAGCATTGTACAAAAAGTAAATGCGGCTAGAGATCTACAGTCGGCGCTGGACATTATCGTCCATAAAGTGCGTAAGGCTTTAGATACTCAAGTTTGTTCTGTATTTTTGCTCGATAAGGATATCAATGCACATGTGTTGATGGCCTCCGATGGATTGAAGAAAGAATCGATTGGGCACGTCAGCCTAGAAGCAGGAGAAGGTCTCGTTGGCCTTGTCGCGAAACATGCCGAACCGATCAATCTGCAGGATGCCTCGCTGCATCCGAGTTTCCATTATCTGAAAGATACCGGTGAAGAGCATTATCACTCTTTTCTTGGTGTGCCGATTATTCATCATCGCTCCGTACTAGGGGTGCTTGTTGTTCAGCACGAGGAGCGACGTCGCTTCGACGAAAGTGAAGAGGCATTTCTAATAACGCTTTCCGCTCAGCTCTCCGGCGTAATTGCCCACGCGGAGGCAACTGGAGCAGTAGAGGGTGTTAGTCCATCCGGTCATAAAACTTCAGACACGGCATTTCCTGGTGTGTCAGGGTCTTCCGGTGTCGCTATCGGTGAGGCCGTCGTTGTTTTCCCGCATGCTGATCTTAGTCAGATACCTCAACGTCGCACTCGAGATATTGAGAATGAAATACAGTTTTTTAATAGCTGCCTGGAATTAGTAAGGCAGGACATGCGCGCTCTGCAAGCAAAATTGGCAGGGCAGGTTGCGGAAGAGGAGAGCCAGCTTTTCGATGTCTACGTTCGTATGTTGGATGATGCTGCGCTGGGCAATGAGATAGTCGAGAGAATAAGAATGGGCTACTGGGCGCAGGGCTCGCTTGCCTACGTAGCAAACGAACACGTGAGAACCTTCGAGGAGATGGATGATCCCTATCTTAGTGAGCGCGCAATCGATATCAAGGATCTATGTGCTCGTATACTGTTCTATTTACAAGAGAAGGTCGTCGTAGAAACAGAGTATGCGGACAACACCATTCTCGTCAGCGAAGAGATCACGCCTTCAATGTTGGCGGAGGTGCCCGAGTCGAAGTTAAAGGGTCTGATATCTGTAAAAGGGTCGGGCAATTCGCATGTTGCGATCCTTGCTAGAACCATGGGAATACCAACGGTAATGGGGGCGGTAGACTTACCCTATACCCAGTTACATGGCAAGGAAGTCATAATTGATGGTTATAAGGGCGAAGTAATAACCAACCCCTCGGATCAGATTCGTGCGCGTTTTCTCGAAACGATTCAGGAACAGGATCAGCTAGACAAGGGTCTTGAAGGACTGAAGGATCTGCCTTGTGAGACAGCGGATCAGCATAGAGTTCATCTGTGGGTTAACACAGGACTAATGACAGATGTTATACGCTCTCTCGACCAAGGGGCCGAAGGTATTGGGCTGTTTAGAACGGAAGTGCCATTTCTTCTAGCAGAACAGTTCCCCAGTGAGGAGGAACAATACCAAATCTATCGTGAGCAGCTAGAGGCCTTTGCCCCTAAGCTGGTAACTATGCGTACTCTCGATATCGGCGGTGACAAGTCTCTGCCTTACTTTCCGATAGAAGAAGCGAATCCGTTTCTTGGGTGGCGTGGTATTAGAGTTACATTGGATCATCCTGAGATTTTCACGGCGCAGATTCATGCTATGTTGCGAGCGAGCGTTGGCCTCGACAATTTGCAGATCATGTTACCCATGATCAGCAACATCAACGAAGTTACATCGGCACTGCAGCTCATCAAGAAGGCTTACCGCGAGCTTATTCAGGAAGGGGTGAAGGTAAAGTTTCCACCTGTAGGCGTTATGATCGAACTACCCGCAGCCGTCTATCAGACGCGTGCTCTAGCCAAATTAGTAGATTTCATTTCCGTAGGTAGCAACGACCTCACGCAATATCTATTGGCGGTAGATAGAAATAATCCGCGCGTGGCCAACCTCTATTCCGCTTTTCATCCTGCTGTGCTTAGGGCATTACAACAAGTCGTCGCGGGAGCTCAGGCAGAAGGCAAGCCTGTAAGTATTTGTGGAGAGATGGCAGGCGATCCTGGCGCTGCCATATTGCTGATGGCGATGGGCTATGATGTGCTGTCCATGAACGCTGCGTCGTTGTTAAAAGTAAAATCTGTACTACGTAGCATCACACTGGAAGTTGCCCAAGAGCTCCTAGAAAATGTGATGCAGCTAGATGATGCAGAGATGGTTCGAAGCGCGGTGGATTTGGCTTTGTACAATGCTGGTGTCGACCGACTTTTGCGATCCTCCCGTACCAACTAGGCTCGGTCTCACTCTATTGGAAGAAGTCGACCAGGCCTGTGTCGAGACAGTATTCGGCGCCAACAATCATTAGACCTTTCTCTGAAACTAGATCCTTAAGAATGTCTGACCCCAGTTGCAGATTGTTAACGGATGCCTGAATGTTGGATCGTACCGCGCGGGTCACTAAATCTTCATAGCTTCCTGATTGCGGTAGGTTTTCAACTGCGGGGCGAATTCTATCGACTATTGAGTAGAGATGGGGTGAGCTATTCGCAACTGGCTTATCTAGTTGCTCTAGTGTCGCTTGTACGGCACCGCATCTGGAATGACCTAGGACGACTACTAAACGAGTGCCAAAGTTTTCCGCGGCAAACTCGATGCTCGCAATCTGTGACGGTGCGACGATATTGCCGGCGACGCGGATAACGAAGAGATCGCCAATTCCCTGCCCAAACACGATTTCTGCAGGCACTCGTGAATCTGAACAGCCGAGTATTATCGCAAAAGGATTCTGCTCCTTTTGCGAATTCAATTTTAGTAGTGTTTCTGTTTCAAGATGAAAGCCCTTGCCGGATCGAAACGTTTCGTTTCCTTGTTGCAGTCTTTGTAGGGCTTCGTCGGCAGGAATCATTGGCGAATAGCTCTCTGGACTAGTGGCCGATTTTTTTGTCGGTAAATAGGTAGTCTTTCAGTTCCTTGTCTAGAACTGTATCCCTACGTCTGATCCACTCCAGAACCATGGCCGCGTGCTCCTTTTCTTCATCTCGATTATGTTCGAGGATCGCTTTCAAATCTGGGTCTTTGCACGCGTCTACGCGTTGGTTGTACCAATCGACGGCTTCGAGTTCTTCCATCAATGAAGTGATAGCTCTATGCATATCTCGAGTCTCATCGCTTAGCTCTTCGATGGGTTCATGATAGCCTTCGGTAGCCATGATTTTCTCCTGAAAAATATTTAAATTAGCGTTGTTAGGAATCTATGGCAAACATACAGTAATAGTGAAAGCTTGCAAACACTAAAGAAAGGCGAGGTCTGCTAGGACTTATTCATCGCATCTGCTAGGGCTTCATGTCTGCCGTGTGTCAATTGTTCTTGCACATTGGATTGATCCTGCGCGCTACGATTCTGGCTGAGCTTAAACTTACACTGTATCGAAGTAATTGTAATTTCGATGCCAATGATGCCGCGTAGCATTGAGGCGGCGTAGTCGGGCTTCCAAGGGTTCTGATAGCCAGACTCATTCTGCTCGGTGAGCGTATCTACTACATGCTTCAGTTTCCCGGGATCGGTGAAACTCTCGGCGATTCCTTCTATATGCACAGCCTGATAGTTCCAGGTTGGAACTCCCGCAGATTCATACCAGCTTGGACTTACATACGAGTGGTCGCCCTGCAGTGTGACGAGAACCTTCTGTTTCTGTATCTGTTGCCATTGCGGGTTTGCTTTTGCTAAGTGACCGATCAGTACTCTATTTCCCGCATCAAAGAGAAAAGGCATGTGGGTCGAGATGATTGCAGAATCGTGCAGTGAGATTAATTGGCCAAATGAATTCGCTTCAATGAACTTGCTTATCTCAGCCTCATTAATAATCTCGAAGTGTTTCGGTATATACATAGAGGCCTCACGATTGCGTACTAGTTCTCACTTGAGTTACTGCTATAAATACTACGATAGCTAAGCTGGTGGTAGCTGGAATGCATGACCCTCGACTTTGTTGCCTAGCGAGTCGAAGTTCTGTTCGCTAAAGCGTGTAGGTCCAGACTGGTCGACGATTAGGGCGGTAGAGCACAGCGTCCCATATTCTCGTGCTGGATTCAGAATAAATGCGGAAGACAATTTACGCTCTATTTCGATACTGATTCCAGTATTGGGGAGATCCGCGTCCGCAGCTTGAGTCCTGTCACCCATCATCGCGAGAAGCGCATCGGTAGTCAGTTCCTCTGGTTGTTGCATCAATGTCTGCAGACGTGCTTTTCCCTTATCTACTTTGGGCCAGGAGGAGTTTAATAAGCCATTCGACAATCCATACAGCCCAGGTTCAAGTTTCCACACTTTCTCTTCGTGGTTGTTTACATAGAATAGCGAGTTGCTATCGCCTACGAGCAGGTTATATCCAGCGAATTGGTCGTAACTCTCTGTTAGCCGTTTACAGTATTGCTGTGGAGAGTCGTCGCCTGCTAGATACTGCCGCGTCAGGTCGCCACGAGATCTAGGTCGGCGTTCGGTCTGAGAGGGATCTCTTATATTCGTCACTGCGGCGAAGCGCCCGCTCTGAGTAGCGCCCAGCCAAGTACCACCAGCCTGCTTGTCTCTTCCAGAGAGTATCTGTTGGCCAGATTCTTCATCGGTCCAGAGGGCGGCTTGTGCGGTTGGTCGGGCGAAGAGCTCGTCTCTGTTGGCGGCTACAACCAGCGGGAAACGAGGATCCGTCTGGTACGCAAAAATGATTAGGCACATCGCTGCTATGTTAACGCCTCATCGAGAGAATGGACAGAATCTGCGAGGTACCCCAGTTAAATTTGCCAAACTTTCTTGTCACAGGTTGAGTATAATGACTGCCAACGGGCATCTCAACCGACACAACCGACACAAGCGACATCGACCCATGCTGACATTTCCCCAATTTGACCCAGTAGCGCTGGCCATCGGCCCTATAAGCATTCACTGGTATGGCATTATGTACATGATCGCCTTCGGAGGCGCTTGGGGGCTGGCGTCAATCCGCGGCAAACAGCATCCTGGTGAATGGACGGCAGAGCAGATATCTGACTTGGTGTTCTACGGAGCATTGGGTGCGGTTCTCGGCGGGCGCATGGGCTCCGTGTTGTTCTACAATTTCGACCGATTCCTCTCCGATCCAATATGGTTGCTGCGGGTCTGGGAAGGAGGCATGTCTTTCCATGGTGGCCTGCTAGGTGTGCTGCTGGCATTTTTCCTGTATTCGCGCAGCATCAAGAAAGAATTCTTCGAGGTTATGGATTTCATTGCAGCCTTCGTGCCCTTCGGCCTCGGCGCTGGCCGCTTCGGAAATTTCATCGGAGGCGAACTATGGGGCAGGCCCACTGATGTGGCATGGGGTATGGTCTTTCCCCACGTCGATCAATTGGCGCGCCACCCCTCTCAACTCTACGAGGTGGCATTAGAGGGAGTCGTACTATTTACGCTGGTTTGGTGGTTCTCGTCTAAGCCTAGGCCTCGAATGGCGGTGACTGGGCTATTCGCGATCGGATATGGAAGCTTTAGGTTCTTCATTGAATTCTTTCGCGAGCCCGACTTGCACCTCGGCTTTGTCGCGTTAGATTGGATGACAATGGGGCAGGTGTTATCTGCGCCATTAATAGTCGCTGGTTTGATCCTATTGATATTTGCCTATATGAAGCCTCAGCCACAAATTAAATCTTTGTAGTTGCCCCTTTAACCTTTTGATAGAAGAAAAAGCGTCATGCAGCAATATTTGAATCTTTGTCAGCGAATCGTCGATCAAGGTGTCTGGATTGAAAACGAGCGTACCGGCAAAAAGTGCCTCACCGTTATCAATGCAGACCTGGCCTATAACGTCGGTGGAAATGAGTTCCCCATCATTACCACTCGTAAGAGTTTCTGGAAGGCGGCTATCGCCGAACTTCTCGGCTATCTGAAGGGCTTGGACAATGCGGCAGACTTTCGCGCTTTGGGTACAAAATCATGGGATGCGAATGCCAATGAGAATGCGGCATGGTTGAGTAATCCTGTGCGCAAGGGTATTGATGACATGGGTCGAGTCTATGGCGTTCAAGGCAGAAGTTGGCAGAAGCCGGACGGAACTAGCATCGACCAGTTGAAGAAGATAGTCGACAACCTCAAGCGGGGTGTGGACGACCGTGGCGAAATATTGACGTTCTATAACCCCGGTGAATTCGAGCTAGGCTGTCTTCGCCCGTGCATGCACACTCATACGTTTTCTCTGTTGGGTGAGGTGCTCTCGCTTACGAGCTACCAGCGCTCCTGTGATGTGCCACTTGGGCTCAATTTCAATCAGATTCAGGTGTTTACTTTGTTGGCGCTAGTAGCGCAGATTACTGGGAATTCGGCGGGGCTTGCCTATCACAAGATCGTCAACGCCCATATCTACGAAGATCAGCTAGAATTAATGCGCGATGTTCAACTGCAGCGCAAGCCGTTCGATCCTCCGCAGTTGCAGATCAACCCAGATATAAAATCGCTTGAGGATATTGAGACTTGGGTGACCCTAAAGGATTTCGAAGTTGAGGGTTATGAGCACCATGATCCCATCGCCTATCCTTTTTCAGTTTAATTCCCTCGAATCTACTTTTTTAGAGAGCACACACTATGAAACTCGCATTGATATGCGCCATGTCTGAGAATCGAGTGATTGGGCGTGACAACGGCCTGCCTTGGCATCTTTCTGAAGACCTGAAATATTTCAAGCGTACTACCATGGGAAACTGCATGATCATGGGGCGCAATACTTGGGAGTCTATAGGGCGCGCGTTACCGGGAAGAACCAGCATCGTCATTACTAGCAATGCAGGGTATCAGGCTGAAGGCGCCGAAGTGGTTGGATCCTTGCAGCAGGCAATAGAGAGAGCCGAATCTGTCTCCAAGGAGACGGGCAGCCTTGAGGCCTTCGTAATTGGTGGAGCGGTGCTGTATCAGGCGGCGCTGCCTCTAGCAAATACCCTGCATCTCACGCGAGTGCATGCACAAGTCGAAGGGGATATCACTCTTCATGAATTCGACGAGTCGAACTGGAAAGAAATTTCGTGTGAAGAATATCAGCACGACGAGTCTAATCACTATGACTACAGCATCTGTGTGCTGGAGCGACTAAGCTAAGTCTATTAAGCCCGCGCTACAATCTCTTTAGCAATACCTTAGACTTGCGCTGATAGTTGTAGAGTTCTTGCCTGTGTTCGGGTAGATCGCTAAGTTGCGCCTCCACAAATCCCTTCCCTAAGAACCAGTGTGATGCAACCGTAGTTAATACGAAAATCGTCTTGATGCCTGCAGCCACAGCCTGGCTCTCTAGGCTGCTCAGGAGACGATCGCCATAGCCGTTCTTTTGAAAGCTACTGTCGATAGCGATGCAGGCGATCTCCGCGAAGTTTTCTCCAATAGGATAGAGCGCGGCGCAGGCAATGACGGAATCTTCTAGTTCAACGATCTTGAAGTTATCGATTTCTGTCTCTAGCAATTCACGAGAACGTTCTACCAGCGAACCGTTCTCTTCTAAAGGTCTAATAAGTTTAAGTATGCCAGCCACGTCCTCGATAGATGCGGCGCGCAAATTCTCGAAGTTGTCGCTGCCAATTAGCGTGCCGTTTCCCTGTCGTGTAAACAGCTCGCGTATTAGTGCGCCATTCTCTTTGAAGCTAATCAGATGCGATCGATGAACCTTGTTGGAATAGGCGCGTAGAGAAGCATCTAGAGCGCGGCTTATGCACTGCGACTCCTCATCTAACTTGGCAAGTTTGTCCGCATGGAATTTCGCATCATCTTCGCTTAGTGAGGCAATCAAGTTGCCCTCGTCATCAAGAACTCCAGCCTGAGGGACCATCAGAATCAGTTTGTCAGCTTGTAGTGCGACGGCTACCTGGGTTGCTACTTCTTCTGCAGATAGGTTGAAGATTTCGCCAGTCAGCGAGTAGCCTAGATTCGAAAGCAGCACGATATTATTCTGGTCTAGCTGTTGTTGGATGGCAGTGGCGCGTATTTTTCTTACTTTTCCTGTGTACTGGTAGTCGATGCCATCGTGAATCCCTACGGGTTTAGCCGTTACAAAATTACCGCGGCAAAGACGCACATCAGACCCCTGCATTGGAGAGTTGCTTATACCCATGGAGAAGAGGGCTTCGAGTCGTGCGCTTTCTCCGCCGACAACTCGAGTCACGGTTTCGATGCATTCTGCTTCGGTAATGCGAATATTACGATGATAGGATGAGTCCTTGCCGCTGCTTTCTAGCGCGGCAGAAATCTGCGGTCGGGCACCATGAACGAGTACTAACTTCACGCCGAGGCTGTTTAGCAGCGTCAGGTCGTAGACAACGTTGGATAGATTCTTGTCTGCCAGCGCCTCGCCGCTCAATAGCACGACGAACACCTTGCCTCGGTGTGTATTGATGTAGCTCGTTGAGGCACGAAACCATTCGATCATGCCAATGCTGTCTTGTTCGTTGTCCATCATTCGAATCTCTCTAATTTCTAGTTCTTATTTCTAACTACAGGCAATGATGACTAATCATCTTTTGTAGTACATCGATGCAGGGCTCAATCATATCTATCGACATATACTCATCAGGCTGATGGGCCTGGTCGATATTACCTGGACCCATTATTATAGTATCCATTCCTAATTCCTGCAGGAAAGGACCTTCAGTTCCAAACCCTACGCTGATGCCCGCGTGACCGGTCAGTTTCTCAGCTATCCTTAGAAGCGCGCTATTTTCATCAGCGAAGAATGCAGGTACGCCGGTAAACAAGGCTGCCAGTTCAAATTGAATCCCTAGTGGGTCCATGAGAGTCGCGATTCTATTTCTTATCTCTGCTCGCACAGTCTCGATGTGCATGCCCGGCATCAGGCGAATATCGAATTCTAATTCACAGTGGCCACAGATTCGATTGGGATTGTCGCCGCCATGTATAACACCTAGATTTAGCGTTGGATGAGGAATGCTGAACAGATCACTGCTGTACCGTCCTTTCAATTCTTCGCGGTAGATCATCAGGTCAGAAATTACCGCATGCATGGCGTCGAGTGCATTATTGCCCAGAGAGGGATCGGAGGAATGGCCACTCTGCCCCAGCAAGCGAACGGAATCCATCATGATTCCCTTATGCGCCTTTACCGGCTGCAGCCCGGTCGGCTCGCCGATGATAGCGGCCCGTGCCTTGGGTCGGCCCATCTGAGCTATGCTGCGTGCGCCCTGCATAGATGTCTCCTCATCTGCTGTCGCGAGGATGATGAGAGGCTCTTTGAAGCGTCTATCTAATAGCGGCTTGACCGCTTCCATGATGATTGGGAAGAAACCCTTCATATCGGTAACGCCTAGCCCGAACAGCTTGCCATCGAGTTCTGTGACCTTGAAGGGGTCTACCGACCACAATTCTTCATCCAACGGCACGGTGTCAGTATGACCTGCTAGCACCAAGCCACCGGGACCGGAGCCGAGAGTAGCGATGAGGTTAAATTTACTTGTCTCGCTGCCCGGAATTGGAATGATCTCGCATTCAAAGCCTAGGGCTTCGAACTGTTCCGCCAAATGGTCTATCACCGGCTTATTACTCGTGTCGATGCTCGGATTAGCAGAGCTAATGCTGGGTAGGCTTACCACATTGTTGAGTTGATCAAGTAGGGTTTTGGAATTTACCGACAAGGAGAGTCTCCAGTCAAAAACGTGCGAATGTTAAGAGGGGGCGGAGAGCTTGGCGATCATATCGGTCTTCGCTGCCATGATGAAATCGTTAACGTGTAGACCATTAATTTTGTGCGTCCACCAGTACACAGTAACTTTTCCCCATTCGGTCGTGATGGAAGGATGATGGTTCTCGCGCTCGGATAATGTGGCTATCTTGTAGGTAAAGGCGAATGAGTCTTTGAATTCTATGAAATAGAACTCTCTAGTTAATTTTTCTACACCTTCATGGAAACCCCGTTTCCAGCCAGGGACCTTAAGCAACAGGTCATTCGCCTCTTCATCGCTTACCAGCGGGGCGCCCATCTGACAGGCTTCGCAGTGCTTTTCGTACAAATTTGCCATGGGCCCCCTTAGAGGAATTTTTGTAACAAGCTATTTAGAAGTCGATATCCTTTGTCTGAAGCGGCTATACGACCATCTTGTTTTTGCAGTAGCCCGCCCATGATCAAGTATTCTACCTTCTTTCCTATGGCGCTAAAAGGGAGCCCAGTTCTGGATTGAAACAGTGACTCTGAGAACCCATGTCTACTGCGAAGGGCGTTCAATAGAAATTCAATGGAGCGTTCATCCGGCAGAATTTCGGTTCGCTTGGTCGGGGATTGCATACTTTTATTTAGGTAGTGATTCGGTTGTCTATGCTTCTGTGTTCGAACAATGGTATTCGTCTGCGCAAGTGTAATTTTGCCATGGGCGCCTGCGCCTATGCCGAGGTAGTCGCCAAATTCCCAATAGTTTAGGTTGTGCCGTGAATGACAGCCCTCCTTTGAGAACGCCGATACTTCATAACGGCTATAGCCAGAATTTGCTAGCAATGCGAGCCCAGCATCCTCCAGAGAATTCAGGATTGGCTCCTCGGGCAGGGTAGGCGGGCGGGCATAGAAGACGGTATTCGGTTCGATGGTAAGTTGATACCAAGAGATGTGTAGCGGATTGAAATCGATCGCGGTCTGTAAGTCGCGCAACGCATCGCTAACATTTTGACCGGGGAGGCCATGCATCAGGTCCAAATTGAAATTCTCAAAGCCAGCTCTTCTGGCAAAATCGATCGCACGCTTAGATTCATCCGCCGAATGGATGCGGCCAAGGTTCTTTAACTGACGCTCATCGAAGCTTTGAATGCCGATAGATAGACGGTTTATCCCAGCTGCAAAATAGCCAGAAAATTTGTCAGCCTCTGCCGTGCCTGGATTTGCCTCAAGAGTGATTTCACACTCAGTGTTCAGAGATGCCTTCGCTTGTATATGCGACAGAATCTTTTCGAATGACTTTGCACTAAATAGACTCGGTGTGCCCCCGCCAATAAAAATGGAATGTAGTGAGCGAGCATTGCAATGCTCATAGTCACGATCGAAGTCCTGACAAAGAATGTCTACGTAGTCGCTCTCGGGAATGTCCGATTGCGCTTCATGAGAGTTGAAGTCGCAGTAGGGGCATTTCTTCACACACCAGGGTATGTGGATGTAGAGGCTTAGTGGTGGGAGTTCCAACATTTTAATAGCTGCGCTAGCGCTTGGCCTCGATGGCTGATGGCGTTCTTGGCGGTGGCGTCTAGCTTCGCAGAAGCGCAGCCCTGACTCAGTACATAGAATAGAGGATCATAGCCGAATCCGTTCTCGCCTTCCTCGCTAAATAGTATGCGCCCCTCCCAAGTGCCCTGACATATCAGTGGCATTGGATCGGTCGCGTGTCGCATATAGGCAATAACGCACTGAAATCTTGCAGTGCGATCTACTTCTGCTATGCCTTCCAGTTCGCGTAGTAATTTCGCGTTGTTGTCGATGTCCGCCGTTAGGCCATGGGATCCAGCATAGCGCGCCGAATAGATTCCTGGCTTGCCCTTGAGCGCATCCACCTCTATTCCGCTATCGTCAGCTATTGCGGGAAGGCCGGTCGCTAGGCAGGCATGGCGTGCCTTTATCAATGCGTTCTCAACAAAGCTAAGACCAGTCTCGTCGGCATCGCTCACCGCGAATTCCGATTGTGGCAGTAATTGAACATCCTTCTGTTCGAGGATCGCCTGTAGTTCAACAAGTTTTCCCTTATTACTGCTAGCCAATACCACTTTACGCATTCTTATCGAAAACCTTTTAGTCCGTGTCTTTACTGATGTGGTAGATAGCAATCTCGCCCAAGAGGTTCGGCCAGGCTTTCATGTACCAGCTACCCTGATGTTCGAGATCGACCACAGTTCTAGCCAGCACCTTAATGTTCCTTTCTTTACATAGTGCGTCGAAATCCTTCACCGTGCAGAAATGAATATTTGGTGTGTTATACCAGGAGTGGGGTATAAATTTTGAGACAGGCATGCGCCCTCGGCTTGCGAGATACAAACGACTCTTCCAGTTGCCGAAATTGGGGAACGTCACGATACCGTTCTTGCCGATGCGTAGCATCTCATCGATCAAGTGATCTGGCTTGCTGAGAGCCTGGAGTGTTTGTGCCAAGAGAACGGTATCGAAGCTCTCTGACTGAAAATTGGAAAGACCCCCGTCTAGATTCTGCTCGATGACATTCGTGCCTCTATCTATACAGTGCTGAATGTTCGTCTCATCGATCTCTAACCCAATGCCGTATACATTCTTAGTCGTCTGCAGATAATGCAGAAGGCTGCCGTCGCCACAGCCAAGATCGAGTACCTTGCTGTTCGGTTGTATCCATTGTTGAATAATCTCAAGATCAGGACGCATGGGTTTCGTTCTCCTGATGTACTCGCTGCAGATAACCTGACAATGCTTCGATATAGCGAGGGATAGGAAGTAAGAATGCATCGTGCCCCTGATCAGCCTCGATCTCGAGATAGCTAACTTCTCTTCCGGCCTTAAGCAGGTCGGCTACAATTTCCCGCGACCGTTCCGGGGGAAATCGCCAATCAGTGCTGAACGACATGAGCAGAAATTTACAGTCGCTATTGGCAAATGCCTTCGACAGGTCTCCGTCGAAATCCACGGTGGGGTCGAAGTAGTCCAAGGCCTTCGTCATCAACAGATAGGTATTAGCATCGAAGTTCTCGGAAAACCTTTCTCCTTGATAGTGTAGATAACTCTCCACCTGGAAATCCACGTCGAGCCCAAAGCTCAGTTTTCCGGAGCGTAGATCTCTACCGAAATTCTCCGCGGTATCCTGCTCGAAATTGGAAACTGACTTTCCAAATTTCGCGCGCATAGCGCTGTCTGATAAATAGGTGATGTGCCCGACCATACGCGCAAGCATTAAACCCTGCTTCGGATAGGTACCCTTTTCTAGGTAACGTCCCTCGTGAAAATCTCGGTCGCTAGTGATCGAATGTCTGGCGATTTCGTTGAAGGCAATATTCTGTGCTGATAGTTTCGGTGCTGCAGCTATGCAGACTGCATGACGAACTCGATCGGGATAACTAATTGTCCAGCGTAATACCTGCATGCCACCTAGACTGCCACCTACAACGGCTGCCCATTCGGGAATCTCCATACTATCCATCAGCCTATGCTGGCTACTCACCCAGTCGCGTACAGTGACGACGGGGAAATCGGGGCCGTAGTACTGGTTAGTCTCCGGATTGATCGAGGCGGGCCCTGTGCTGCCGGCGCAACCACCGAGATTATTCAGGCTAACGACGCAGAAGAGGTTGGTATCAATTGCCTTTCCTGGGCCTATACAACTGTCCCACCAGCCGGGTTTGTTATCATCATCGCTGTGGTAGCCGGCTGCATGATGATCGCCACTGAGCGCGTGACAGATAAGAACGGCATTGGTCTTTTCACTGTTGAGCTTGCCGTAAGTCTCGACGACTAGTTCAAACTCGGGCAATACCTTGCCGCTTCGAAGAGTTAGAGGCTCATCAAATTTATAGACCTGAGGGATAACGAGGCCAACTGAATCTGTGGGTATTGAGTCTGGCATTGCTTATTGCTATCGAAGCTTTCCGATCCTTGTATTGAATTTTTTCTAATTAGCTCTGTACTTGGCTATCTCAGGAAAATGTGTCCTTGGGTATTTCTAACTCAGATGGAACAGAGAGGGGTTTCTTGATGCACAGTCTTTTATGTCGTCCCGTCTGTCCGCTAACTATAGTAATGGCAGCCTTTTTTGTATGAAATAATTTCGCTAAAAATCGAACTAGTTGTTTGTTTGCTTTCCCATCAAGTGGCGCTGCGGCGATCCTAATCTTCAGATGTTCGCCTGCCGGCCCAACTATTCGATCTTCGTTAGATTTGGGCTGAACGCTGCAGTCCAAGTATAAGGCTTCTTTCTCCCAGCGGTAGTACATAGTAAGAGCTACGATCCAGTTTGGGCATGGATGGCTTATTTAAATTCCGATTATGATCATCGCATGTTGTTGATTGATGCCGAAGGTGCTGAGAATAAAATTTTGAATTATCTGGATGGCTATGAAAATAAAGATAGGCGAAAAATCCAGGCCGCCCATTGAAGGAATTATTTTCCGCACTGGTGCCATAACAGGTTCAGTCAACTGCCAAACTAATAGCAATAGTGGATGTGGATTCGTGCTGCCCGAAAACATCATTACAAACGACATTATGATTGATGCCAATATTGCGTAGTAATAGATGCTAACGATAAATAATACGATACCTACGAATGCCCACGTAATGATGTATCCAATGCCCGGAATAGTTCCGCCATAGAGAATAATCAGCACACAGATCGCCGCAGCCTCTACGACGAAAGCTAATACGAGAGAAGAAAAATCTATGCCCTTGTAGCCAGGAATAACCGTCCGTAGAATTCGGACCATCGGGTCAGTAATTTTTATTACTGCTTGCGAAACAGGATTATAGAAGTCGGCCTTAGCGACCTGCAGTAAGAATCGAAGCAACACGGCTAATAGATAGATTCCAGTAAGAGTACTAAAAATTAATGCGGCAGAGCTTCCCATAATATCTTTATCCAAATAATGTATAGTTATCTAATGTCAGTAAAAGAACAGATATTCCATATAAAGTCTACAACTAACAGGTACTACGTGCTGTCTGTTTCTTCGGCCAGTTCTACGGAGCGAGTTCTGGCCGCCTTCAGAGCTTTGGCAACCAAGCCTCGAAGATCGCCATCCTCAAATTGTAAGATTGCTTGTTCAGTTGTGCCGCCAGGTGAGGTGACGTTACGCCTCAGTGTGGCAATGTCATCCTCGCTGTGCTGGGCGAGCGCAGCCGCGCCAGCAGCTGTATGATAGGTGAGTGCTCGTGCCAAATCCTCGCTCAGACCCATCTCTATTGCTGTTGTCTGCATCGCTTCCATAAACAGGAAGAAGTAGGCGGGCCCACTACCAGAAACTGCCGTAACAATATCGATGTCTGAATCGGCATCAACCCAAGTGACGAAGCCCACTGCACTAATAACTTCCTGGGCGAGTTGCCTTTGCTCTTCGGTAACCGCGCCGTTAGCAAATAGTCCGCTCGCACCCATGCCGACGAGGGCAGGCGTATTTGGCATGCAGCGAACGATAGCGGCGGATTCGCCAAACCAGCTCTCTAGATGAGCAGTGGTAATGCCGGCGGCTATAGATAACAGTAGTACCTCGCGACCGCCTAAATCTGCCGCCAATGCCCTGCAGACATCTCTCATCACCTGCGGCTTAACGGCTAGTACGATCACATCGGCGTTGCTCGCTATGTCGCTATTGCTGCCTGTGTGTATCTTACAGTCCTGGGCAAGTAGCTGAAGCTTACTATCGTCGAGATCACTGGCCCAGATATTCTCAGGCGGAGTGTCTTCGGCGATAAGACCGCGAATGAGGCCGTTGGCCATGTTTCCGGCGCCAATAAAACCAATTTTAGTACTTTTCAAAATTTCTCCCTGGCCTAGTCCAAATGCTATTGCTGCTTAGGAAGTGGCCGTAGAACGCCTCGTATTCTAACGTATTTAATGGAGGCTAGATAACTAGTTTGCTTGGCTCGTAACTTTATGAGGGGGCGCTGAACTAGCTGCGAGGACCGAATAGGCTAGTACCGATTCGAATAAGCGTGGAGCCCTCAGCAACGGCGGCCTCAAAATCATTGCTCATACCCATCGAGAGAGTGTCGAATTGTGCATAGCGCGGCTTGAGTCGAGAGTACTCTTGCGCCAATGCTCGAAACGCTAGGCGCTGTGACTCTAGATCTTGCAGAACAGCCGGAATTGCCATTACGCCACGTAATTCGAGATTAGGTAATGCTTCCACGCTATCACATAGTGCCTCGGCCTCGCCTAATTCTACACCGGATTTGCTTGTCTCTTGAGAGAGCTTTATTTGTACGCAGATATTTAGCTTCGATTGAGAGTGTTCTCGTTGATCGTTGAGGCGCTGCGCGATCTTTAAGCGATCGATGCTGTGTACCCATTGGAAATTCTCGGCTATAGCTTTGGTCTTATTCGACTGGATAGGTCCGATGAAGTGCCAATTCACGCGTATTGAAGATAAGCGCTGGATTTTATCCAACGCTTCTTGGAGGTAATTTTCGCCGAAGTCCTGAATACCGGCCTCATTGGCCGCAATAATGCTCTCTACCGGGTGCCGCTTGCTGACGGCCAGTAACTTCACGCTTCCAGCGCTACGCCCATATTGGCGTTCAAGTCGCTGTAATCGGTCGCTTAGCCGCTCGATATTTTCTGCTATGGTGGTCACGTTTTGATTTGAATTATGCGCTAGCTGGGTATGGGATATTCACTAAAGGACAGGTACTATAGGTGAGCTTGTGACTATTGGCTAGTGGTATCAGCGCTCTGCGTCGGTTACGAAAAGATTGGTGCAAGAGACTAGAGTTAAAAGCTAGCAATAGGAAAATTATAAAAAGCGGTAAGGAAGGCAAATGGATATTACAGAACTACTTGGATTCAGCGTGAAACAAGGCGCTTCGGATCTACACATCACGGCCGGCATGCCACCACTCATTCGTGTCGATGGTGATATCCGCCGAATCAATGTGCCGGAAATGGATCACAAAGAAGTTCACTCGCTCATTTATGAAATAATGAATGACAAGTAGCGGAAAGATTACGAAGAATTTCTGGAAACCGATTTCTCGTTTGAAGTTCCGAACCTTGCCCGCTTTCGTGTTAATGCCTTTATGCAGAACCGTGGTTCCGCTGCAGTATTTCGTACTATTCCCTCTAAGGTTTTGAATATGGAACAGTTAGGTATGGGCGAGATCTTCAGGAAGATTTCCGATGTGCCTAGAGGTTAGTAGTAGTAACGGGGCCAACAGGCTCCGGAAAAAGCACAACGCTCGCAGCAATGGTTGATTATATCAATGAGACTAAGTACGAGCATATCCTCACCATTGAAGACCCGATCGAATTTGTTCATCAGAGCAAGAAATGCCTGGTGAACCAACGCGAAGTGCACAGAGATACACATGGCTTTAACGAAGCGCTACGTTCCGCACTTCGTGAAGACCCTGATATCATTCTTGTTGGTGAGCTACGAGATTTGGAAACGATTCGATTGGCATTGACGGCTGCTGAAACGGGTCACTTAGTTTTTGGCACCTTGCATACGACCTCTGCAGCGAAAACTATCGACAGGGTTATCGACGTATTTCCAGCAGCAGAAAAAGACATGGTTAGATCTATGTTATCCGAATCGCTACAGTCTGTTATTTCACAGACTTTGTTAAAGAAGCCAGGGGGTGGTCGAATTGCCGCGCATGAAATTATGATGGGTACATCGGCAATTCGAAATCTGATTCGCGAAGATAAAGTTGCACAGATGTACTCAGCGATACAAACAGGTGCCAGTGTAGGAATGCAGACTCTAGATCAATGCCTGAAAGACCTGTTGTCGAAAGGTATGGTGACCAGAGAAGAAGCGAAAATGAAGGCGAAGATGCCTGATTCCTTCTAGGTATAGAAGGCCGGCTAAGCTTTTTTGCTGGCAGCGAATTCCGAAAACCAATTCTCTAGAATAATCTGAGCGGCTATATCATCTATAGCCGCTCTTTTTTTTGCGCCCCTGTTTTCTTCGAGTACCTGTTCGGCAGCTTCAATTGAAGATAAGCGTTCGTCCATTCCATAGCTTGGTTTGTTGAAGCGGCCGTTCAAGCGATTTGCAAACTTGATGGCTCGAACCATGAGCTCGCTCTCACTACCATCGAGGTTATAGGGAATACCCACTACAAAAAGGCTAGGCTTCCATTCGCTTATTAAGGCTTCTATCTGGCCCCAATCAGGAATGCCATCTCTCGCCTTCAGCACACAAACGCGCCTAGCAGTACCTGTAAGACTCTGACCGAATGCCACGCCAATGCGCTGCGTGCCGTAGTCAAATCCTAGAGCGGAAATTGGTTCTTCATTCTTGGGGAAGCTGTCGATTATCATGTGTTATCACGAATAAACCAGTTTAGGAGTGGCCAGCGTCGGGAGCAAGCTGCCGCAAATCAATGCCTAGAATAGCGGCCGCGCGCTGAGTTTTGTTTTCATAGTCGCTGGAGAAGATCAGTGCGGGGTCGGCAGGCACGGTAAGCCAAGAATTAGTAATGATTTCGCGCTCAAGTTGGCCCGCCTCCCACCCTGCACAGCCTAGTGCGATAAGGTAGTTCTCAGGCCCGTTGCCGCTCGCTATGTCCTCGAGGATAGGCTTCGATGTGCAGATACTGATGTCTTCAGTTACTGATATCGATGACTCCCAGTTCTTTCGGGCATCATGAATGATGAAACCCTTGTCTTGTTCCACGGGGCCACCGGCTAGTACTGGTGCCTCCCGAAAGGGGCCTTTCTCTATGCTGTATTCGATTTCTAATTCATCGAATATATCGGCAATACTGGCCTCCAATGGTTTGTTGATGACGATGCCCAGCGCACCCTCATCGTTGTGCTTCCAAAGATAGGTAACGGTGTTGGCGAAATAGGAATCTTCCATCTGTGGCATCGCGATCAGGAACTGATTCTCTAAGTAACTTGGGCTATTAGTATCGGTCATTGTTTGGAATGGTAGCGAGTGATAGTTCTATGAGTCGAGAAACCTTAGGGCGCCTTAGAAACTGGTTAGCGCGTTTCCTTCGTGGAAGCGCCACGTACGTATGATTTCCAGTATATCAGCTTCGGCGCGCATTGCCTCCGGGAAAGGATCGAAGGGCGCAGCTATGTTGACGATCTCCATCGCCGCCTGATCTAGGAGGCTATACCCCGAGGACTGCAATATTTGAATCTCTGAGACCTCGCCATTTGGAAATAGCGCGACCAGCATTCTGAGACTGCCATAGAGTTGTTGCTGCCTTGCTGCAAGTGGGTAATTAATATTTCCAACGGCTTCAATTCTTCTGCGCCAACTGTCCAAATAGAGTGCGTCATGACTCTTTTTTGTTGAGGCGGAAGAGATTGTGTATCTCCTAGGTCGCTTCGCATAGGCCTGACGTTGTAGATCGAGCTGTGCTTGTAGGCTGGCAATAGCGAGACTTAAATCGTCGGGCGTGGACTCATCAGACAGAGGCTTCTGGTCTTCGGGTTCGATCTCATCAAGTTGCTGTTGCACCTGTTGCTCATTCTGAATCGAAGAGATTATGGCAGCATCTCTCACCTCAATCTCGTTTACGATCTCGGGTGCCTGAGGGATTGGTACAACTTCCTGAATCACTTCGTCATTGAAGTCGGACTTAAAGGGAGTGCTGGGTGCCGCAGCGCTATCGAGTGTGCCGCTGCCGATTTGATTTTCCTGTGCGAGAAAATCAGCCTCATCGGGAGCGAATTCGCTCCTGTACTGTGCCATTGTAATCTCGAGAGCGGGCTCGCTATTCAGTTCTTCAAGGTAGGTAAAACCCACGCCTAGAATTATGATTGCGTGAACACAAGCCGAGAGAAACACAGTAAAGCCGAAACGCTCCCTGGAAAGGTCCTCATCGCTGGTTGCCATGTATCCGCCTCGTTGGGGCCTTGCTGTAATCAGGCGGCTTTTAGCTTTGCCTGAATACAGTCCATCAGGTCGCCAGCTATGTCGAGATTAAAAGCTTTGTCTATCTCGCGTATACAAGTTGGGCTGGTGACATTGATCTCGGTTAGATAGTCACCTATCACATCGAGTCCTACGAAGATTAGGCCCTTTTCTCGAAGAACGGGACCGATCTGTTCACAAATCCAGCGATCCTTCTCGGTCAGTTCCTGTGCCACGCCGCTGCCACCGGCAGCCAGGTTTCCTCTGGTCTCCCCGGAAGCGGGGATTCTGGCAAGGGCATAGTTCACGGGCTCGCCGTCGATCATTAGTATGCGTTTGTCGCCGTTCACGATATCGGGAATGAACTTCTGCGCCATAATCTGTTGTCGGCCATTATCGGTTAGCGTCTCGATGACAACGCTTAGGTTAGGGTCGCCAGCTTTTACTCGAAATATTGACGCGCCACCCATTCCATCCAATGGCTTATATATTACGTCTTCGTGCTGTTTGTGAAATGCCTTTAGCTTTTCTTGTGAAGAGGCCACGATCAGTGGTGGGCAGCATTGGGGAAATTGAGTGGCAAACAACTTCTCGTTGCAGTCACGTAGGCTTTGTGGATCGTTCACGATCAACGTTCCCTCGCGTTGTGCCTGCTCTAATAGATATGTGGAATAGATATAATCCATGTCGAAAGGGGGATCTTTGCGCATGAGTACGACATCCAACTCCGATAATGCGATATCGGTCTTACTGCCAAGGCTGTACCAGTCCTTCTCGTCATCTTTAACCGAGAGGGTTTGAATTGTCGATCGACATTGGCCCTGATCAAGATACATGTCGGACTGCAGCATGTAGTGGATCACCCAGCCACGCTTCTGCGCCGCCAATAACATAGCCAGAGTCGTGTCTTTCTTAACAGTGATGGATTCGATGGGATCCATTACTACACCAAGTTTTACACCCATTCGATCAGTCCTATAGTGAGCTGCAGCAGAGGGGGCGGCTAGATAATCCCAGTGGAATTTGGCCGCCGATAACAGGGCGAAATAATATCTCACTTTATCTGCAGAAGCGATGTCCCAAATCTGCTGTAAGCGCCTAGGGTCTCATCGAGCTGACCTTGAATGATTTTTCAGGTTCTGCAGCAAAGCCGCTATAATGTCGCATCGAATCTAGGCAGTGAATCAAATTGAAAGTATTTGGAATGGCATGGGGTATTGGTGGGGTCTTATGCCTGCTGATATTCGCGATATTTAGGCTAGCACCCATGGCGCTGGAGCTAGAAAACGCGGCTATGAGTCAGCTCCACTGGTTGGCCTTGGTTTTCAGCGTGATCTACATGGCCTATGCGGAAGGTTATAAGGGCTTTCATCTGGGCTTCGCGCCCAGAGTCGTCGTTCGAGCCCGTTACCTTGGCGATAATCCGCGGCCGTTGCATGTGCTGCTCGCACCACTTTTCTGCATGGGCTATGTCCATGCGACCCGCAAGCGACAGATCCTCTCCTTCGCGTTGACGACTATGATCATCTGCTTTGTACTTATTGCTCGCAGCATGCCGCAACCCTGGCGTGGGATCGTGGATGCTGGCGTTGTTGTGGGTCTGGGCCTTGGCGTACTTTCAATTGCCTATTTCCTGATCATCTCGAGCAATGACCCAACTCGACTCACTGTCTCAGCGGAAGTGCCAGGTGACCGCTAGCGACGGCTTCGAGGTGACTATTCCTGCAGAAGCGGGTAGCTGCGCTGTTGTGGTCACCTTCAACCCCGATATAACTGCATTACTGAAGCTCGTTAGCCAGCTGAATAAGGAAACCGACTTCCTAGTCATCGACAATGGCTCCGCGGCAATCGATGAGCTTGCAGTGTCGATCATGGTCTATAAGCGCTGCGTCGAATTAATCCGTCTGAGTGAGAATGAAGGCCTAGCAAAGGCTCTCAATCGAGGCATCAATTGGGCGCGCTCTAGAAATTATGAGTACGTGTTTCTGTTCGATCAGGACAGCAGTCTCTGCGACCTATTCATTGCGCGTATGGTAGACGCGCATATCGAGGCGAGTCGCTTCAGCGAGAAGGGTATAGCCGCCATAGGCCCTCGAATTATCAATCCTCAGACTATGCGTCAGACACCTTTTAAATTGTTCAGCAAAATTTTCTGGCGTTCCGACCGATCCTTCGCGGGTCAGGGGAAGCACTTCATCGCCGATTTTCTGATTACTTCAGGATCCTTGCTCACTCTCAAATATATCGATGACGTGGGAGACATGAAGGAAAGTTACTTCATTGATAATATCGATCTGGAATGGTGCTTTCGCGCCAAGTCGCTAGGTTTCGACCTAGTGGGTACCGATGCTGCGGTGCTCTATCACGCTATCGGCGAGCGTAGTTCCAATCCGCTGGTGAAGGCGGGACTACTCGCACAACACAATCCGTCGCGCACCTACTACTCCAGCAGAAATAGGATTCACCTTTACGGTGTAGCCTACGCACCCTTGGGGTGGAAGTTCCGCGACATAATCCGCTTTACTCTAAAGGCGAGTTGGTTATTGATAACCTCTGGGCAGCGCCGTCAGTATTTCCAAAATATTCGCTCCGGCATACGTGATGCGAAGACGGTGGCTTAATAGCAGATGAGCGTACAAACAAAAATCGCTGTACTGCTATCGACCTATAACGGGGAGAAATTCCTCGCCGAGCAGCTCGACTCGCTACTAGCTCAGTCCCATAAGAGTTTCATCTTGGTAGTGAGAGACGACGGTTCGCATGACAGAACTGTTTCCATTCTAGAGAGCTATGCTAGCGCTCATTCGGAACGAATTCGCCTCTTGCCTCGCGATGGCGAAAATTTGGGAGCAAGTGCTGGCTTCGCCTTCCTTGTCGATTACGTGCTTAACAACAAAGAGTCCCTAGGGCTGACGTCGAGCTATATGATGTTCTGCGATCAAGACGATACGTGGTATCCGCAGAAGATAGAGAAGCAGTTGGCTTTGATGCTGGCGACTGAAGCGGGTAACGATTCGGTATTACCCATACTAGTTCATAGCGACCTCGAAGTAGTTTCCGAGCAAAATGCGGTGATAGCGAAATCCTTGATTAACTATCAGGGCCTAGAAATACAGCGGAATAGCTTCCCCAATCTGGTCATCAGCAATTTGGTGACAGGATGCACCGCGCTGATTAACGAGTCTCTAGCAGAGAAGGCGCTACCAATTCCTGAGAACGCGATCATGCACGATTGGTGGCTGGCCTTAGTTGCTACCGCATTCGGCAAATTAGTCTACCTGGATAGTCCCTTGGTGCATTACCGGCAGCATGGCAATAACACCATCGGGGCGAAAGAGCTTACCAAGGTATCCGTTGTCAGCATGTCGCTCTGGGGCAGGATACTGGCGCGCAAACCGAATGAGCATCTGATCGAAGTGTCTATTCAAGCGGCCGAGTTTAATCGCCGCTATGGATCGCAGTTATCTGGCCGGGAGCGGCTGAGTCTGCGACTCTGCATCGGAATGGGGATTAAGCTTGGAATTGTGCAGCGTCTCATGTATCGCTTAGCTAGACGCTTTTAGTTGGTACGACTGTTATAGGAATGCCCTAGACAAAAAGTCCAGCTAGGTTCTTTCGGAAGGTCTCTTGCGAACAGTCTTTGGTTATCGCTGTTAAGCCCGCATCTCGAACATCCCGCCAGAGCTTCTCGTCCTGATGCAGCTTAATACACTGAGCTGCATACGCCTCCGGCGTGTCAGCTACTAGTAGCTCTTTCCCGTCCTTCCAGCCTAGCTGCTGCGCGAGCAATGCGGTTGTCACCGAGGGTAGTCCCTTCGCTGCTGCCTCGTGAATCTTATGCGGGATGCCTGCGGCGAAACGCGTCGGCGCGATGAACACGCGAGAGGCGTTATACATCTCTTCTATTGAGTCGAGACGACCGGTGAAGTTAATGTTCTCTTTGTTGATGGCGGCCAACGAAGGCGCCGAATTGTCGCCCACGACATTCAGTTGAATGCCGGGAAGGGCCTGCTCGAGCATTGGGAAGACATTAATCAAAAACCAGAGTAATGAATCGACGTTCGGTGAGCCCTCGTCTCGAAGTGCGCCTACGAAGAGTAAGCCGCTGCGCTGAATGAATCCGTTACTTCCAGGCTTGCTGGCAATGGTGTGGCCGAGCACGACAGTATCGCTATAGCCGTGTCGTTTGAAAATATCGGCCTCGTTGTTCGATACGGCGACAATTTTTTCCGCCAGTTTCGATTGCTGCAACTCTTTGTCGATTAGCTCTGCTTGATCTTCGGCCGACATGGCTTCGCCGAGGAATTCCATGCGCAGTATCTCACGAGGAGCGGATACCGCTTCGGCATCGTAGATTATCTTAGCGTCGCCCAACAGGTCAGGATCCAAGCTCAGGCAATGGTTGAAGAATTCCATATTGTGCACGCGACTAACTACGATGTACTGATAAAAATCCTTTCGCCCTGCTAGAAACGATTGCAGCCCGTCCTGGCCACTCTCCAGTATGACCTCGATCGTGTTGGGTAGAGCCTTGTAGACGTCGTCCCATTGCTCCTCAGGAAACAGCAGAGGATAGAAACCAATATTTAGATCCATCTTACTCAGCTCGAAGAGCATGTTCGAGCAACGAGGATAGCCTGCTCCGAGGCTAGGGTAGGGAACGCGATCATCGATTACGAGTATGTTTGGAAAATCGTTGCGGGCACGCGCACGGAGAACGTTGCTGCCATCGTTCGCGAATCTCTCCGCTAGGAAGTCGGCATGCTTCGCGCACAGTACTTCACGATGCTCCGCCTGGAGCTTCTTCGCGCCCTGGATTCCGCCGGAGCTGGCAAATTCATAGTGAGTGATCTGAGAGGAGGGCGCATAGACGATGCGCAGACCCTGTTTCTGCAGACGAATACAGAAGTCGGACTCTTCATAGTAGGCCGGCGCATAGTCCAGATCGAATCCGCCCAGGGCTTTGAAGCTGCTGTTTCTGAAGAGCAAGAAAGCACCGGAGCAGTAGTCAGCATCGCGCTGAAACATGTACTCGTAGTCATCGGGGGACTTTCCGCGTCCGTAGCCGAGGCAGGCGCCATCGCTGAAGATAATGCTTCCGGCCTCTTGTGTGCTGCCATCGAGTAATTTGATCTTGGCGCCGACGGCGCCGACAGTTTCATCTTCGTCGATTACCTGTAGGGCCGCAGACAAGGAATTTTCTTCAATGAGAGCATCATTGTTCAGAAGAAGGATGTACTCGCCTCTCGCCACTTCTCCCGCCTGGTTCACAGCCTTTACGAAGCCGAGATTGTTAGCGTTACGAATAATCGTAGCGTTGCCAATCTTGTCTAGAAGCTTGCTCGTTTCATCAGTAGAGTTATTATCTACTATGATTAACTCATAACTAACGTCCGCGAATTCCAGCAGCGATTGCAGGCAAAGATAGCTGAGGTGCGCCTGTTGGTAGAACACGAGTACGATAGAGAGCCTCGCCTCCTCAGTTTCTGGAAACAGTAGCTGTTCTGGTGATGCTAAAAACGTATTTAACGCGGACTTGGCAGAGTTATCGAGCTTTTGTTTCTCGAGCTGCTGTCCTTCGATCTGTCGTGGCGCTTGCTCGGAGTTTTCGATAGCCGGTGGATCGCTCACTGCCGCTTGCTTTTTGTTACCCGGAGCGATCGCATTCTTCAGCAAGCGCAGTGGATAGGTCAGCCGCCAGAAAATGGAATTCTCGATCAGTTCATGTGCGTGTTGCAGTCGCTCTGCGTGAGCCTCAAGGTTCTTATAATCACTCTGCAAGTTGCGGAAATAGTCCTGTGTCTCTGACAGCGCGGCGGCGGTCGAATACATATTACGCATCTCTTTCGAGTTCGACCGGGATGCATTGTCTTGTAGGTAAAGTCTGTCTGCTGCGTTCCTAGCTATCTCAGCATTGGGAGTCGAAGCTTTCTCATTGAGCAGTGCTGCCTCTTGGATGAGACTAGGAATTCCGGATGAGAAGCTACGGCCTATGAGACGTATGCGCCAGCGGAACTGCATAAAGGCATGTTCTTTCAGGGCGCGTTTCCGATTGGCAGGTAGATCATCGCTCTGCCTAGAAACAGACTCATGATGAACCAGTACCACTCCTGGGTGGGAGAGTACCGGCAGCCCCTTGTCGGTAAGGCGCAGGCAGAGGTCGACATCATTAAATGCGACTGCTAGTTGGTCTTCGTTGAATCCACCCATGCGTAGAAATAATGCTTTACGCATAACCAGACAGGCAGCGGTTACCGCATCGACCGCATAGGGTAGGGTGATGCCTTGTTCGGCTAGAAAGCTACTGGCCTCACCGACGGCAATATGCTGCGCGATAGTTTTCTCATCTAGGGCAATGCCGGCATGCTGAATGGATGAGTCGGGATATAACAGCGTACAGCCAACTGCCCCAACATCATCTAGCGCAGCCACGGCTAGAAGCTTTCTCAGCCACTGCGGATCTTTGATTTCTATATCGTTGTTGAGGAAGCAGACATAGTCACTTCGGCATTGTTCCGCGGCAAAGTTGTTTATAGCCGAGAAGTTGAAGGTGTCGTTCCAGTTCAGCACCCGTATATTGGGTGTAAGGCTTAAAGATTGCAGATATTGTAATGTTTCTGTTTCAATACTCTCGTTGTCGACAATTATTATTTCGATCGAATCGATGTCATCGCTCGCTAGCACGCTCTCCACACAAGGCTTCAGAAAACTGAGCTTGTCCTTGGTTGGTATAATGAGAGAGCAAATCGGGGCGGCGAACTGCTGGCCGCTCTGCACTGTAGGTTCCATTTCTATTTGTCCGAATTCGAATTGTCGCTGTTGGAAATTTTGTTCGTCCTGAATGTTCGTCTGACTCGTCGAACTGGGGCCATTAATTTCCAGCTTGTAGAGCCGTAGATTGTGTTCAGTACCCGCTCTAGTTCACTGACATGCCGAGCCTGTTGCTCGCTGTGCAACCGCAGTTGCTCGCTGTGCAACCGCAGTTGCTCCAGTTGCGAGGCATTATCGAGTATCTGCAGATTGAGCGCATTTATTTGTACATCGAATTCATTTATCTTCATGTTGCGCTTTTCAATTTCATGTTGCAGCTCTGCATTCTTTCTAAGCCCGCTGTGAATCTGGGCATCCTGTTCACAGAGCAAAGCTGATTGATCGAGTTGGCCGATGAGGGCATTCACCTTCTCGCCAGTCCATTTCGGCAGCCACTTCTCAAAAATAGCGGCGCGACCTTTACCGAGAATATTTTCTGCCTGATAACGTAGACGAACGTCTGCGACAGCAGTATCGGAGTCGCCACCCTCTCTGTAGTAGGCTGTGATCGAGTCGATATGTTGAAAATTGGTATGCTGGCTGAGTTGCAACCAGAAATCCCAGTCTTCATAAATGTCGAATGCCTCATCGAAACGGCAGCCATTTTTGAGTAGCGCGCTATCGAATAGGATGGCGTGAATCGGAATATAATTATCTCGCATCAACAGTATTGGATCGAACTCTTCTCTGAATACATAGCCCAAAGAATCACCCGCCGCATTAGTCTTCTGCGTACTACTATAGGCTGCCGCTGTTGTATCACTACTTTCCAGCGTACGAACTAACTGACTGACATGGTTTGAGTCAATCCAGTCATCGTCATCCAAAAATTGAATATATTTGCCGTGAGCTGCTTCTAAGCCAGCATTCGCTGCTTGTGAACGACTGAGAGCTGCGCCGGTAGTTACTAGCTCAAGCGTCCGGTCGCCGACAGCTGTCGAGTCTAGGGAATTATTACCAGCGGCATCGACCAGAACGATTTCGATATTAGGATAGTCTTGGGAGGAGATGGACCGAAGCGCCTGCTGTAATTCAGGGCGACCCAGTGTACGGCAGATGATTGAAACCTGATTCTTGTTTTCAATTGGGCTTTCAGTAGACATCTAGGCAACCTTTGCTCAAGCCCTGCGACATGTCTTAGAGTTCTACTGTGCGCTGTCGGCGTGTTGATTATCGATTACGGCGCCGACTACGTGGCCAATAAAATCTAGAAACAGAGTGTCCAAGTTTACATTGAAGTAGTTGTCCGACTTATTCCCGAACGCAATTAGTGCTAATACATCGTCGTTACTTATTACGGGACAAAGAGCAGTCGACTTGATGTTCTTACCCTGTTGCGGGAAGAGGTACTGAGTCTGTTCTTCGCTGATAGCACCGCAATGAGTTCGCTTGAGGCGGAATACATCAGTGAATTTCTTCTTAAGAATGTCTTCCGATTCGGTTCTTACCGAGTCTGCAACCTTCAGGTTTTTCTTATCCATAAGGATGACTTCGCAAGAGTCGATATTGGTATGATGCGACAACTGATCCTGGGTTACATCGGCAATTTCAGTTACATTCTTCGCGCGTAGTAAGGCGAGGACCAAGTTGCGCGTCGTATCAAAGAGTTGGTCGTTGTTGCGGGCATTCTCAAGCAGGTTGTTGAGTTTCTGTCGCGTGTCGCCCCCCCTGTCTCTCAGAATAGTAACTTGTCGTTCTAATAAAGAGATCGCCTTGCCGCTCTCGTGGGGCAGAGAAAGATCTGCAAGCAAGTCTTCTTGCTCGATGAAGAATTCGGGGTTGGCTTTCAGGTAGCTGGCAACTTCTTCAGCAGAAAGTTCATTGCTACTGGAGTTCTCAACTTTCTCAGCCGCCGAATTATCATTGTTCATATCTGAATTTTCCCTTCAAAAACTGTTGTGGCTGGCCCTGTCATTAAGACGGGAGAGTCGATCCCTAGCCATGTAATACTAAGTTCTCCGCCCTGTAATTTCACTCTGACGGTATCATCTAACAGACCTTGTAAGCAACCGGCAACTACTGCCGCACAGGCCCCAGTGCCGCAGGCTAGCGTCTCGCCAGCGCCGCGTTCATACACACGTAAATCTATGCTATTTCTGTCATGCAACTGCATGAAACCGACATTGCAGCCTTCGGGGAAATCCGGATGTGCGCCGAGTGCTTCCCCTATCTCTTTTACGGCTGTTTTGCCTAGGTCTTCAACTCTAATTACCGCGTGAGGGTTACCCATGGACAGCGCACAAAATTCTATCTCGAGTGTGCTACCTAAAACAGTAAGTTGCCGTGAATGCAGTTTTGAGTCGCTGCCGGCGATGAATGGAATTTTCGACGCGTCGAATACGGGCGCCTCCATATTTACAGTGAATGCGCCGTCAGCGGTAATCTTAAGCGTAAGCACGCGATTGACCGTCTTGACGACGAGTGACTCGCCGTCAAACAAGCCTTTATCAAGGACGTACTTAGCAAAGCAGCGCGCGCCATTGCCGCAATGCTCTACCTCTTGACCGTCCTGATTGAAGATGCGGTAGCTGAAATCTATGCCAGGTTCTGAGGCAGTCTCGACCGATAATAATTGATCAAAGCCCACACCGAACTGCCGGTGACCAAGTGCAGCAATCTGCTCGGTACTCAATTGATACTCATTGTGCAGATTATTGAGCACAATAAAGTCGTTGCCGAGGCCATGCATCTTTGTGAAGTGAATATCCATTTTACGTATCAACTAGGTAAACAAGATTCCAGATCGAGCAGATCGGCTAGGACTTCGCGACGTCTAACGACATGCGCAACGTCTCCATCGACCATTATCTCGGCAACGCGTGGGCGCGTATTGTAGTTCGAACTCATTACAAAGCCGTAAGCACCGGCAGAGCGCACAGCCAACAAGTCGCCTGCTGCCACTACCAACTCTCTGTCCTTGCCAAGGAAATCGGCCGACTCGCATATTGGGCCAACAACATCGAAGTTAAGTGCATCGCCGCTGCTTTTGTTCACCGGAATGATCTCCTGCCAGGCGCTATACAGTGCCGGCCTCAATAGATCGTTCATTGCGCCATCGACGATAGCGAAATTCTTATGTTCTGTGTTCTTTATATATTCGACACGGGTCACGAAGATGCCGGCGTTTGCCGCGATTGACCGCCCAGGCTCGACCATAAGAGTGAGGCCACGATCGCCGAAACGACCCTTTACCGCTTCGATAAGCTCAGAGGGTAGAGGTGGGCTCTCGGTGCCGTAGCTAACTCCCAGTCCTCCCCCCATATCGAAGTGACTCAAGTTGATGCCTTCCTCACTCAGGCGGTCCACCATGGCTAGCAGCCTATCGATCGCATCGAGGAAAGGCTCTACCGATGTAAGCTGCGAGCCTATGTGGCAGTCAATGCCAGATATCTTGATTCCTTCCATCTGCGCGGCAACTCTATAGATTTCTATTGCACGGTCGGTGGAGATTCCAAACTTGTTCTCTTTCAGACCCGTCGATATATAGGGGTGCGTTCCGGCGTCGACATCGGGATTTACGCGTACAGATATCGAGGCTAGCAGGCTAAGCCGCGTCGCCACTTCATTGATGCGAGTTAACTCCGGCTCCGATTCCACGTTGAAACAGTGAATGCCGGCCTGTAGCGCCTGTTCAATCTCGGCTACAGTCTTGCCTAGGCCAGAAAATATGACCTTCGCGGGATCTCCGCCTGCTTGAAGGACGCGACTCAGCTCGCCACCAGACACAATGTCGAATCCAGCGCCCATTCGGGCCAGGATATTCAATACCGCTAGGTTGGAATTAGCCTTTACCGCATAGCAGATCATATTGGGCAGTCCAGATAGTGCCGTTTCGTAGGCTCTATAGTGGCGCTCAAGAGTGGCGCGTGAATAGATGAAGCAAGGCGTGCCATGCTGCTGCGCAATCTCGGAGACGGCTAATTCCTCTGCATAGAGTGCATCGCCTTTGTAATTAAAATAGTCCATTCGTGGTTGGAGTCCAGTAGGTGTGGGCCATGTGGCCCTATAAGCTATTTGCCTGAGATGAAATTCGAGGCAGTGAACGCTGATGGCTCTGGGCGAGTTAGACCGCCTTTCTGTCCACAATAGCTAAGGCTCAGCGTAAGGCTTGCCAGCGCTAGAAGGGCGAAGAGTCTGTTGGTCGATAATTTCATTGGACTTAACTTGGTGTCTGAATAGCCAGAAAGTCGCGATTATAACGCCAGCGCAAATAGAAGCACAGGCTAAATTCTCTTAAGCGCTAAGGTTTCGCCGCACTATCATCCTAGCTCGTGGAATGGGTCGTTTGGACCTTCAGCCTTGAATTATAGGGGCTAAGTGCCTATATTTGCCCATCGTATTTTGCCGCTTATGAGTTCGGTCCATTTCAGAGCTTGGATCAGCGGCAGAGCCTTGCAGTTACTCCTGCAATACCAACTAGATAAACAACAATCTCAAGGTCTGAAAGTAGATGATTGAAATTAATAATTTAACAAAAGTCTTCGACCAATTTACCGCCATTGATGATCTCACTTTTACAGTGAAGGAAGGCGAGGTACTCGGGTTTCTCGGTCCAAATGGTGCGGGAAAATCCACGACCATGAAACTAATCACCGGATTTCTTTCCGCCAGTCATGGCTCGGTAAGCATCGACGGCTTTGATATCAGCAAGAGCCCTATCGAGGCGAAGTCTCTCATGGGCTATCTTCCGGAGGGAGCACCTTCCTACGGCGATATGACGACCCTAGAGTTTCTGAATTTTGTGGCCCAGATTCGCGGCTATAGAGGAGAAGAGATTTTGACGCGTGTTCAGCACGTGCTGGATGAAGTAGAGCTCAATTCAGTTGCCCAACAAACTATCGAAACCCTATCCAAGGGTTTTAAGCGACGCGTAGGCCTAGCGCAGGCGATCATGCACGATCCCAAGGTGCTGATCTTAGACGAACCTACCGATGGCCTTGACCCAAATCAGAAACACCATGTCCGTGAACTGATCAAGAATCTAGCTCGCGACAAGATCGTCATCATCTCTACCCATATATTGGAAGAGGTGACTGCGGTGTGCAGTCGCGCGATCATCATCGCGCAAGGCAGAATTGTCGCAGACGGTACGCCTGCCGAACTCGAAGCGCGTTCAAAATACCATCAAGCGGTGAGTGTTCGTCTGAGCGAGAACTACGACTTGGCAGCCGACCTGACTGGCCTTGCTGAAGTGGGTGATGTAGAGAAGGACAGCGAAGACGACATGGTCTTTCGTATTCTGGCGAATGAAGGTAATTCAATATTTTCTCAGGTATCGGAGATCGCTCAGGCTAAGCACTGGCCGGTTACCGAGTTTCATGTCAGCCGCGGACAACTTGAAGATGTGTTCAGAACGGTGACGCAGCAGCCGCAAGGAGCGCAGTAATGGGAAATCTACTAATTATCTTTAAGCGCGAATTACTCAGCTATTTTGCAACGCCATTGGCATACATTTTTATCGTTATTTTTCTTGTAGTGAATGGCTTTCTAACTTTCGACTTCGGTGGTTTCTATGCCAGAGCTCAAGCCGACCTGGCGCCATTTTTTGCCTTCCATCCTTTTCTCTATTTGTTTATGGTGCCGGCCATTTCGATGACCATGTGGGCGGACGAAAGAAAAGCTGGAACTATTGAATTACTTCTAACGCTACCAATAAATCTCAGAGATGCAATTCTTGGAAAGTATCTCGCAGCATGGGCCTTAATAGGAATTGCCCTTTCGTTGACATTTCCGATTTGGATAACAGCCAATTACTTAGGCGATCCCGACAATGGAGTGATATTTGCCGCCTATGTTGGTAGTTGGTTCATGGCGGGAGCTTATCTGGCGATAGGTGCTTGTTTGTCAGCGTGCACTAAGAATCCTGTAATCGCATTCATACTTACAGTTACTATTTGCGTAATTTTTGTTCTGCTTGGCTATCCCTTTTTATTAGGCATGCTAACCGGCTGGGTGCCCCAGATTATTATTGACGCAATATCATCAATGGGATTCTTAACTCACTTTGATTCTATTTCCAAAGGAGTTTTCGACATTCGTGACTTTTTGTTCTTCGGTGTGTTTATCGCGGCCTGGCTCTACGCTAGTGCCGTAGTAATCGAACTTAAGAAAGCCAGTTAAGGAAGAGCAGATTTATGAATACCAATTTTCCATATTCTCGAATCGGGTTGTTAGCCATTTGTGTAGGGCTGGTAATCAGTGTATTAGTTATTAGCTCCTTGCCGAGCGTAAGGATCGATCTTACGGAAGATGATCTCTACTCACTCTCGCCGGGCACAAAAAATATTGTTTCCAACTTGCAGGGCCCTTTGGAAATAATGTTCTTCTATTCGGAAAGCGCGACGGAAGATAATCCTCAAATTCGAACCTATGCAAACAGGGTTCAGGAGCTGCTGAGAGAAATTGTCATCGCTAGCAACAATCGACTCAGCCTTAGTGTTATCGACCCTCAGCCATTTTCCGAAGAGGAAGATTTGGCAACTCAGTTTGGTATACAGGCAGTTCCGATCTCTCAGGGAGCACCGGGCATATATTTTGGTCTGGTCGTAGCCCAACCGGAGGATCGGGAAAACAATCCGCAGGGTAGGGCTGCCGAGACTTTACCCCTTATTCGGCCTGAGCTAGAGCAGTTTCTTGAGTATGAATTCATGAAACTGATTACTAAAGTTAATGAGCCTGATTTACAAGTAGTGGGTCTGCTAACGGAATTGGACATCGATGGTGGTTTCGATCCGGTAGCAGGTCAAGCAACTCAACAGTGGATGATCATGGATATCATTCGCCAGCTCTACGCTGTGCAACGCGTCGACAATACTGCAAGCGAGATCGATGAAGAGATCGACATTCTGATGATCGTGCATCCGCAGGGTCTGTCAGAACAAATGCTCTACGCGATCGATCAGTTTGTGATGAATGGCGGCAAGACTATGGTCTTTCTAGACCCGAATGCCGATTCCATGGTCAGTCGCACGCAGCAGGGTAATCTGATTCCTGCCGGTATGAGCTCGGAATTACCTGGTCTGCTTGAGGCTTGGGGAGTGGAATTTCCTGGCGGCAAGGTACTCACTGACAATGAACTCGCACTACGCGTATCTATGGGGCAGGGTCAACGACCTATCGCTCATCTTGGTATGTTAGGTGTGCAGCGAAATTTCCTGACGCAGAGCGACATCGTTACGAACCGACTTGAGACTATTAACATGTCCTCCCCTGGCGTGATTCGTCAGGCGGAGGGCGCAAGCACTCGCTTCGAACCGTTGATGGTTTCATCAACTGATTCGATGTTGATGGATGCCGGGCTACTAGAGGATGTTACCGATCCATCCATTCTGTTCGACGAGTTCGTCTCTGAAGGAATAAGCCATACCATCGCCGCGAGAATTAGCGGCGTCATCGGTACGGCGTTTCCCGATGGCAGGCCAATCGATCCAGTCGAAGTTACAAACGAAGAAGTCGACGAAGCTGAATCAGAGATCACTGATGCAGTAGTGGCCGTGGAAGAGCCGGCCGCAGTGCACCTTAATAGCTCTAATGGCGAAGTGAATATTTTGATCTTCGCAGATACGGACATGCTTGGCGATAGGATGTGGGTTCAGGTTGGTCAATTTATGGGCCAGCGTATACCGCGACCATTTTCTAACAATGGAGATATGGTGATCAACGCGTTAGATAACCTCAGCGGCGGCGCAGACCTCTCCAGCATCCGTGGCCGTGGAACTTACTCGCGACCATTTACTAGGGTAATCCAATTACAGCGTCAGGCGGATGATCGCTTAAGAGTTGAAGAAGCTGAATTGCTTGATCGCCTTGCCGAAGCTGAAGCGGCACTAGCCGAGTTAAACCAAGATGAGAATGGTGAATTAGTCGGTCAGGTAACACCAGAGATTCAATCAGAAGTCGATCGGTTCAACGAGCAGATGCTAGAAACTCGCCGCAGCCTTCGTGATGTGCAGTTCCAGTTGACAGAAGATATTGAACAACTCGGTTCGAACTTGAAACTGATTAATACAGCTTTGATTCCCGTGCTCTTGAGCCTGCTAGCTCTGCTGTTTAGCTACCTACGAGCACAGCGTCGCAAGTCGGCACGGGCATAAGCGATTAAGCAGAGCGGGCGGAACGTAATGGAAGTAGCATCGGCAACGGTGCTACTCCTGAACCGGTTCTTCTAGTGGTGGGTGTGGGGGTAGTGTCACTTTAATGTGTGTCCCTTCGCCAAGCTGACTTTGGATAATTAGCTCGCCGCCGTGAGCCTTCGCGATGAGACGACAGAGGTAGAGGCCTAGCCCGAAGCCACCAGTATTTCGCTGTCTGGAACTGTCCGCGCGGTAGAAAGGTTCGCTGATTTGCGACAAGTGTTCTTCTGCGATGCCCTCGCCGTTATCTTCAACCTCTAGATGGACAAATTCGCCGTTAAAGTTAACCCGCACGACAATCGGATTGCCTTCGCCATGCCTTATGGCATTGTTGACCAGGTTAGTAATTAGTAGGCGAACGCGCAGATTATCTATAACAAGCTCGCGATCTTCAGTGGGTAGTTCTAGCTCTACGCCACCTGGGTAACTTTCGAACTGCTCACAGACGCCTTCAACAAAGGCTGCAATCGGAGTGGGTTCGGTATTCAGCACCGCGTGCTCTTCATTAAGCCTTTCGGCTTCAATAAGGTCGGTTATTAGTAGTTCAATCTCCTGAATGTCTTCCTTGAGCTGGTCTTTCTCGTCGCTATCCGGCATGAACTCTAGGCGTAGTTTCGCCTTAGTTATGGGCGTACGCAGCTCGTGACTAATGGCGAGGAGCAGCTGACGTTTAGCTTCTAACATCGATTGCAGCGAGTCCGCCATGTGATTGATGCTATCGGTTAGCTCGCCGAGTTCATCTTGTCGATTGCTCTTTACGCGAAAACTTAGGTCGCCAAGACGAATTCTTTCGGCGCCTTTTCTAAGAAGACGCACAGGGTCGAGCAACTTATTGACCATTAAGTAGTTTAGGAATAAGACGATACTGGCCAATGCGACACCGATATAGAGCACGACATAGTTCGAGTTATTGTTATTTAGGGATCGTTGGTACAGATAGAAGTCATAGCCGCCACGCTGAACCATAATAATGTCTTCACTGTTAATCGAGCGGACCTCGGCATCAGCGGTTAGCGCTCGATTGAAAACAGATTGTTCGACGGGGAGTCGGTATTCGTTGTCAGAGCTCCAACGCATGATCGGATTGTTGATCGCGATGCTCCAATCTAATTCTTCAGCAAGACGGATCGCATTGTTCAGGTTTGGAGGCGTACCTATGTCTTCGATGATCGATTCGATGTTGCGCGTAAAAAAGTCGGGGATGGCATCGATCGTGTTGTTATTCTGACTAACGGTGCGCAGGGAGATGGAGAAGATAGCGAAGAACAGGATTACGGTGATGCCAAAGATGAAGAGCAGGCGAACGAAAAGCGATCGCCTGACTACTTGAACCAATGTGGTCATATTTGCTCGCCGACAAAAGTATAACCGCGACCCCACACGGTCTTAATAAACCGTGGAGTTTTCGACGTGTCATTTAACTTGTGTCGCAAGCGGCTCACCAGGGTGTCTACGGCTCGAGAAAAGAGCTCGGCATCAATACCGCGCAAACGATTCATAAGTTCGTCGCGCGTAAAGGTCTTGTTGGGAAACTGCATAAAGAGTATGAGCAGCTCGTACTCCATAGTGGTGAGATCGAGCAGCTCAGAATCGAGTTTTACTTCTCGGCGCGAAGAATCGACCTCGAGGCCATTGATATTCTTTATGTCGCGCAAATTGCTGTCGTCGCTGCTGCGGCGAAGAATATTGTGAATCCTGGCGACGAGTTCTCGTGGCTCAAATGGTTTGGGTAGATAGTCGTCCGCGCCAAGTTCAAGCCCAACAATTCGGTCGGTCACTTCGGCGTGTGCGGTTAACATCAGAATCGGTAGCTGGCCAAAAATGGAAGATTTGGCTCGAATCTCTCGACAGATCTCAAATCCGTCTTTCTCAGGCAGCATCACATCGAGTATGAGCAGGTCGGGTTTTATCTTCTTCAATAATTCAAACCCCTTACTCGGAGTCAAAGCGACGTGAGCCTGCATGTCGTATCTCTCTAGATACTGAGTGAGCAGCTGGCCTAATTTCTCATCGTCATCAATGATTAGTATCTGTTTCATTACTGCTTCCAACTTGATTTGCCCTCTGAAATAGAGAGGCAGTCGTCAATAGTACGAATATGGGAACCATCGATCAAGTCTACAGTTCAATCAAGCTCACTCAAAGCCCCCAAATTCGTGCAATACAGCTATCCAGGACCCTAAGACACAAGAATAAAGCGAAACTAGTGTATTATCTGCCGCTTCGCTTTTTCGTGGGTCCAGGGCGCAATGATTACTCTAAACAACATAATGCTGATGCGTGGCAGTCAGATTCTGCTGCGCCATGTCTCCTTAGTTATCCACAAGGGGCAGCGGACGGGGATCATTGGCCGTAATGGCTGCGGCAAGACCAGCCTGTTTCGAGCTCTGAGTGGCGATATCGCTCTGGAAGAGGGTGAGATCGAGATGCCTAACGGCCTGCGCCGCTCGTCAATGGCTCAGGAGACGCCTGGCAGCAGCCGCAGCGCACTCGATTTCGTGCTGGATGCACATGTCGATTTTCGCCGCTTGGAAGAATCTATTAGGAAGGCCGAAGAGAGTGGCAATGATCTGGCGCTGGCCGAGTTATTCGGGAAATTGGAGGAGATCGATGGTTACGACATAGCCCACCGTGCTGAGAGACTACTCTCCGGTCTTGGGTTTGCTGTAGATGAATTCGCGAAGCCGGTTAGTAATTTTTCTGGAGGCTGGCGTGTACGCCTAAATCTGGCCGCCGCGCTAATGTGTCCATCCGATCTATTGATGCTAGACGAACCAACTAACCACTTGGATTTGGAGGCCACAGTCTGGTTGGAGCAATGGCTGCAGAACTATCAGGGTACGATCTTGCTGATCTCTCACGATAGAACGTTCTTGGACTCTGTGATCAATAATGTCATCAGCTTCGATAACGGTGGGCTGGATTCGTATAAAGGAAACTATAGTTCATACGAGAAGCAACGCGCCGAAAGAATGGCGTTACAGCAGGCCTTATACGTAAAGCAGCAAAGAAGGAAGTCAGAAATTCAAGACTTCGTGCGCCGCTTTAGCGCCAAGGCCACGAAGGCGAAACAAGCTCAGAGTCGATTGAAAGAACTGCATCGAATGGAAGACATCGCCCCGGCACACGTTGACTCACCTTTTCGTTTTCAGTTTCCAGAGCTGGACGAACCATCTAGCTATCTTATGCAGATGGATTCGTTGAGCATTGGTTTCGACAAGCCGCTCGTCGATAAAATTGAGCTTAGTGTCCGCTCAGAGTCTCGCTTCGGTTTGTTGGGGTTTAATGGCAGCGGTAAGTCGACACTGCTAAAAATTCTTTCCGGTCAGATGCAGCAGCTCGATGGAGATATCATTCGATCGAAGAAGCTGAAGATTGGCTACTTCGCGCAGCATCAGGTCGACGAGCTAGATCAAGAGGCGACACCGATAGAGCTCATTCAGAAGGAAGAGGGCTATGCTACCGAGCAGCAGATCAGGGACTATCTCGGCGGGTTCGATTTTCGTGGGACTCGAGTTGGCGAAACCATTAAAAACTTCTCCGGTGGTGAGAAGGCGCGCCTCGCGCTAGCAAAAGTTGCCTGGCAGAAACCCAATTTACTTTTACTAGACGAACCAACTAATCACTTAGATCTGGAAATGTGTCACGCACTCACTGTGGCGCTGCAGAGCTATCAGGGTGCGATGGTTGTCGTGTCACACGATCGTCACCTCTTAGTTAATACAGTGGACGAGTTCTATTCTATCCACAAAGGTGTCTTCGCTGAATTTAAAGGCGACCTCAAGGACTATGAGAGGTGGCTGGGTACGCAAACTTTCGCTGATTTTGATGAGCGGGAAGAAGCGGCAGCGGCAACAACTGAAGCAGAACAGCCGAAGCAGAAACTCGATAAGAAAGAGAAGCGTCAGCAGGCGGCAGATCGACGCGAGAAGTTAGCACCACTAAATAAACAGGAGCGGCGCTTAGAGGCGGAGATCGAAAAGATTCAGTCGAAATTAACGGAAATCGAAACCTCGCTTGCCGATGAGAGCATCTATCTCGAAGAAAACAAGAACGACCTGAACGCACTAATCCAGAAGCAGGGAGCGCTTAAGTCGAAGCTTGTGAATACTGAGGAAGAGTGGCTTGAAATTCAGGAAGAGATCGCTAACTACGTCTAATGCTGTCCCCAGCAGTGGCTAGCGTTTCGAGATATCACCCTTTGCAGTCGCTACAGCCGCCAATACCTGAGTCGGCGCAGTGCCGCCGATATGATCGCGCGCAGCGACCGATCCTTCTAGCGTTAAGACTTCGAAAATATCTTCGTTGATGAGATCGGAGAAACTTTGTAGCTCGGCTAGGCTAAGTTCTGCCAGATCCTTTTTCTCTTCGATGCCAAAGGCCACAGACTTGCCTACTACTTCATGGGCATCGCGAAAGGGCATTCCCTTTTTTACTAGATAATCTGCTAAGTCGGTGGCAGTTGCGTAGCCCTGCTTCGCGGCCGCATACATCTCGTCTTTGTTGCAACTCACCGCAGGCATCATCTCGCTATAGGCAAACAGGCAGTCTTTCACCGTATCGATCAGATCGAACAACGGTTCCTTGTCTTCCTGATTGTCTTTGTTGTACGCAAGTGGTTGCGACTTCATCAGTGTAAGTAATGAAACTAGATGCCCATGTACACGGCCGGTCTTGCCTCGAACTAATTCCGGCACATCGGGATTTTTCTTCTGCGGCATGATCGATGAGCCCGTGCAGAATCTATCCGGTAGGTCGATGAAGTTGAATTGTGCCGAGGTCCATAGTACGAGTTCCTCGGAGAACCTAGAGAGATGCATCATTAATATACTGGCGAAGGACGCCAGTTCGATAGCGAAGTCTCGATCGCTAACGGAATCTAAGGAATTTCTAGTAGGCGCATTGAACCCGAGCTGCTCGGCGGTAAAATGTCTATCGATCGGATACGTGGTTCCTGCTAAGGCCGCAGCGCCTAAAGGGGATTGGTTTACTCTTTTGCGGCAATCGAGCAGTCGATCATAATCTCTATCTAGCATTTCATACCAAGCCATCATATGGTGGCCGAAGCTAACTGGTTGTGCAGTCTGAAGATGGGTAAAGCCAGGCATGATCGTACTCGCCTCTTTCTCGGCGACACCGAGCAGGGCCGATTGAAGCCTCGTGATCAATTCCGCTATCTGATCGATCTCGCCGCGCACATACAACCGAATATCAGTAGCTACTTGATCGTTTCGCGATCGACCCGTATGCAGTTTCTTGCCTACGTCACCGATGCGTGAGGTTAGTGCCGCTTCGATGTTCATGTGAACATCTTCTAGCGCGACAGACCATTCAAACTTGCCGTCCTGGATGTCCTGTCGAATTGATTCTAGGCCATCGAGGATTAGCGATACTTCGTCCTCCGTCAAAATCCCTGCCTTGACTAACATTTTGGCATGGGCGACTGAGCCATCGATATCTTGCTGAAACAAGCGACGGTCAAAATCTACCGAGGCGGTAAATCTTTGTACGAAGGCGTCTGTAGGTTCGGTAAATCTACCGCCCCAAAGTTTGTTCTGATCTTTGTTCTTGCTCATAGCTTGGTTTCACGCTGTAAGTTTTTTGGATAATGGAAAATGCTACTAACCAGTAGAGTCTATTCGCTTGTCGATAGCTTCGCTGTTACTTCTATCTCGATCTTCATTTTCTCATCGAGTAAGCCCGCTTCAAACATTGTCGCAGCAGGAAGGACTGAACTAAGGTATTTCTGAAATACTGGCCAGCAGGGTTCGAAATCCGCTTTGTTCGGTAGTATATAGCGTATACGTACGATCCCGGATAAATCACTACCTGCCGATTTGAGAACCTGCTCAATGTTTTTCAGGCACTGGTCCGCCTGCTCAATGACGCTCTCGGAAATCGTCATTGTGGTGTAGTCGTACCCAGTTGTGCCGGATACGAACACGAAATTACCGTCAACTACTGCTCGGGAATAGCCGGTCTTACTCTCAAATTCTGAACCGCTGGAAATTAGTTGTCTACTCATGGGGTGTCTCGGTCTGGCCTATAACAGTTGTGGTTGAGCTAGCTACTTTGGACTATCGACTAATTGAACCGGCTAAACAGGGGCTGCATTATAGCAGGATCGGCAAAAGCTTGAACCCAGTTGAAACCCCCACAACATCAGCAAATTCGGACAAATCGCAACATATACCGTAAAATGCTCCTCACTGAGTCACTAAATAAAAGATAAAGAGCAGTACACCATGTCAGTCAAAATTCTTCGAATTGCCACCCGTAAAAGTCCGCTCGCCCTATGGCAGGCCCACTATGTAAAGGCGGCATTGGAAAAGGCCCACAGTGACTTGACCGTAGAGTTGCTCGCTATGAGTACCCGCGGCGACAAAATTCTGGACACACCATTGGCAAAGGTGGGGGGCAAGGGCCTCTTCGTTAAAGAGCTAGAACATGCGATGTTGGAAGACAGGGCAGATATAGCGGTGCATTCGATGAAGGACGTGCCAATGGACTTTCCTGAAGGCCTCGGCCTTGCGGTCATCTGCGAGCGCGAAGACCCCGCCGATGCCTTCGTTTCAAACAACTATGGCAAGCTGGCCGACCTGCCTCAGGGCGCAACGGTAGGCACCTCGAGTTTTCGTCGCCAGTGCCAGCTGCGGGAACTACGCCCCGATTTAAAGATCGCCGATCTGCGTGGCAATGTGGGAACACGACTGTCGAAGTTAGATGCAGGTGGATACGACGCAATCATTCTTGCGGCAGCTGGTTTAAAGCGCTTGGAACTTTCTGAGCGTATCCGCGAGAGCATTTCTTTCGAAGACTCCCTTCCTGCAGGCGGTCAGGGAGCGGTCGGTATCGAATGTCGAACTCAAGACATCGAAACACGGCAATTGCTCGATTGTCTCCATCATGCAGACACGGCGTGTAGGGTAGTTGCCGAGCGGGCAGTGAATGCACGTTTACAAGGCGGCTGCCAGGTGCCGATCGCGAGCTTCGCCGAGCTCTATGGCGAGGAGTTGCATCTGCGTGCCTTAGTTGGAAACTTGGAGGGGACACAAATAATCCGCAGCGAAATTCGTGGAGACCGCCAGCAGGCGGAACAACTAGGTCTTGCTGTTGCCGAAGATCTTTTGTCTCAGGGAGCGGAAGAAATACTCGCCGCCTTGCGAGACCAAATAGCAGATTAAGAGATAGTTAAGAGCAGGCTTAATTGATGAATTCTAATTCCCTATCTGGACTTACTGTTCTAATAACTCGCCCCTCGAATCAGGCAGATAGTTTGAGGCGTGCAATCGAGTCTGACGGGGCTACGACTCTGTCGCTTCCCCTCATCGAGATCAAAGCCCTGAATGATGCACAGGCTATTCAAGATCTAAAAGACAAAGTTCTGCAGCTAGACAGCTATCAATCTCTCATCTTCGTTAGTAACAATGCTGTGAGTTTTGGCGGCGAGGTTATTAATAGCTACTGGCCACAGTTTCCCATTGGTATTGATGTTATCGCGGTGGGACCAACGACGGCCGATGCTGCTTCGGAGCGACTCGCCTGTGAAGTAATACAGCCAAGCAGCGGCATGACCAGCGAAGACATACTGCGCCTGCCTCAGCTTACAGATGTTAGTGAGAAGAAGGTTGGTATTGTACGTGGGCAGGGCGGCCGAGAATTGCTGGCTGACACTCTGCGCGAGCGCGGCGCCATTGTCGATTACCTTGAGGCCTACAGCCGAACTCCTGTAGATTACACGAGCGCTGACTTCTGCAATAGATTGGACAAAGCCGGCGTCAATGTCTTAACGGTCAGCAGCGGTGAATCATTGGATAGGCTGACACATCTGTTGATGGATAATAGAAAGGTGCTGCAGCAATTGAAGCTAATAGTTCCCTCAGAAAGGGTTGGGCTGCAGGCGGAAAAGGCTGGATACCAGCAAGTGCACAATGCCAGCGGCGCCGATCCGTTAAGTTTTGTAAGCGCGCTGGGTGAACTCAGCATTAATCAAGGGTAAGCTATACTCAAGCTTACGACTTAGAAGGCAGTACAGTGACAGAGCAGTCAGAAACACCCAAAATCCTGGATGAGATATCCAAGAGCAACGCGGCCAAGGCCAGTAGTCGATCGACTCGAAAACAGCAGACGGTAAGGCGGCGATTCGCAGTGGTCACCATCTTCCTGCTACCCATCGTTGCCGGAGTGTTGTTCCTCGCGTATCAGCAAATTTCCCTGCAATCTAAGTTGGCCGAGCTTGAGCTCGAAAACCAGCAGCTGAATCAAAACCTAGCTACACAGGGTACACAACTGACACAGATAGAGCAGGCGCAGCTTACCGCTCCTGAGCCAATCGAATTCGATGACTCTTCTGTGCGAGAGTTGCAATCGGCACTATCTGCGGAAATCGATAGTCTCACGATACAGCTTGCCGATCTTCAGGCTGCACAATTGTTGACGAACAATGCGACAGATCGAGCTTGGAAAATTCTCGAGGGGCAATATTTAGTTAATATAGCGAATCAAAAATTAAGGCTAGAGGGTGACGTGGTTACCGCGATCTCCCAATTAGAGATTGCAGATCAGGCGCTCGTGGATTCTGCGAGTTCGAGTGTATTTGCCGTGCGACAGGCGATCGCAAGCGATCTACAAAAGCTAAGAAACATCGAGGTCCTAGATCGTGAAGGCATCTATCTTCGCTTGGACAGCTTACTCGCAGAGATGGAGAACATCGATCTGCTCAATAGCATGCGTACAGAATTTGAAAATCGGCGTAACGCTGAATCACAGCCGCTGCAACTAGGCAGCGATGCGAACAGTTTCCTAGATTCCAGCTTTGAGTTTCTAAGCTCCATATTTGTCTGGCGTGAATGGGAAGAAACGCCGGAAGCCATGTTGGCCCCCGGGCAGGACGATCTCATTAAACAGAATCTACGGCTTATGTTGGAGCAAGCACAGCTCGCTATGTTGATGCGCGACAACAGCTTGTATCAGCAGGCCATGGCGAAGAGTCAGGATTGGTTTCAACGCTATGCCGTTACCGATTCGCTTCAAGGGCAAGCCTTGACTACAGAGCTGAATCAACTTCGTGGAATTGACATCAACCCTCTGTTGCCCGCCTTGAGTCAATCCTTGTTACTGATCAATCAACTTGCAGCAAGCGAGCGGTAGATTAGTCTATGGCCAAGTTATACCTCTTTAGTCTTCTCTCAATCGTTCTGGCGCTTCTGGTAAGTCTCTATCTTGGATTTCCTGGCGACCCCGGCTACCTGCTAATTGCCTTCGGAAACACTACTTTTGAGACCAGTCTGTTTGCCCTGCTCGTCGCCGCAATCGTTCTCTATCTTGTCATTAAGCTTATTCTCATAGTGTTTCGCTGGATTAATCCCTGGCACCTTATTCGCTTCGGGAAAAACTACAAAGAACACCTGCGAGTAAAGAGTAGAAGCAAGACGATCGAGGGTCTACTGTATTTCACTCGAGGAAGCTGGGAGTCAAGTTACAACTTGCTTAAGAAAGGCATGAAGGATTCCGATGCGAGTGTTGTCAATTATCTCGCCGCGGCTTATGCAGCACATCAGCAGGGAGATAAAGAAGTGTGGATGAATTGTCTGGAGACGGCCGAGGATAAGTACCCGGCCGCACGCTCCACTATCAACTCGCTGAAGGCGCAACTCCTGTTCAAGTCCAATCAATTGGAACAGTGCGTGGCCGTATTACAGCAGATGAAAACCAGTTCACTGAACGATGCATCCTTACTGCAACTTCTGAAAGAAGTCTACCTGAAGCTCAACGATTGGGAGCAGCTAGAAAAACTGTTGCCAGCCCTTGAGAAGAACAGCGTAGTAGATGGGGAAGAGGCTGAGCTAATTCGGGTTCGAATCTTCATGGAAAACCTTTATCGGATAAGTAATCAGAGAGTGGATTTCAGCGATGCGGAGATTACTGCGCAGCTAGAGAAAGCCTGGAAGAAGGGTTCTGCGCCTTATAAGCAGGATGAGAGGATCGTTAAACACTATGCCGAGATACTGTTTAAGCTCGATCAGAAAGAACTGGCAGGCAAGGCCATAGAAGTTGCTCTGCATAAGAGTTGGAGCGATGAGCTCATTAAGCGCTACGGCGAGTTGGACTTTGGCACCTCTCATCGGCAGCTTCTAATAGCAGAGAGTTGGATTCAAGACAGGCCGGGCAACGCGAGCCTGTTAGTGGCGTTAGGACGTTTAGCGATGCGCAACGAACTCTGGGGAAAAGCTAGAGAATATTTCGATACGAGTATCGAGGTCGCGCCTCAAGCTGAAGCCCACGGCGAGCTCGCACGGTTATTGAAGTGCCTAGGCGAAGAGCAGCTCGCCGCTGAACATCAAGAGAAGTTTGTACAAGGAATTGGAGCCGAACTACCCGGCCTTCCAATGCCGAAAGATCTAGGTAAAGCCTAGATAACATTGACGAAGATCTATGCGCTAGATTCGAATTAGAATTCGCGTACTTCGAATTCCAGCTCCACTCCATCATACCCATTCGTCATGTACATCTTCCCTTCGCGAAACTCGATCGCGTTCACATCTTTCAGGATCAAGACTAAGTTGTTGTGAAGCGACCCCGGTGAGCAGAGTTTGCGCGTGGAGACGAAAGGATCGAAGCGAAAACCGGTGCTCTCTTGGAAATAGGAGCCGGTGAGGGTGTTGCAGTCTGACGCGCCAGTGAGTCTGTTCTCAGATCGAAAATTCAGCCGATATTGGCTTGGGTCGTCCGGTGTGAATAGGAAGCCGCCCAATACCTTCATGTTCAACAGCTGCCAGTTCGTTCCTTCGAGGGCGACGTCTTCTTGGGCGAGACTGAATTCGGCAGAGAATAGAACGAACATCAATAGAATGCTTAAGGTTAGGGGTCGTGACAGTGTTTTTTTCATGTTTCAGGCTTCCTGAGGAGTTTGCACTCCCAGTGGTTTACACAGGGCAGTAGACATATTCTACTCAGGGTCTTGCTTCCCGCCAACCCCGCTGCTGATTTTAATTAGCATATAAGCAAGCCAGGTCAGCATATCGCTGAGCATCACTAAGACTCGAAAACCCGCAACGAAAATGATCAGTTGAGTGCGCGGCAGGTCGGAGGTTGCAAGCTCGGAGTACACGACCTCGAAAACACCGATACCCTGGGGCGCGAAGATGCTGACAAAGCCTACAACGTAGGAGAACAGGTAGTTTACGACAGTGACAATTACATTGTCCTGTGCCGCAATCATGCCGATTGCTGCCATATAGGAATAGAAGGCCCCTGCCGCAAGAATCCAGAAAGCTGTACATACGGCGGTCAATTGCACATAGGCGGCGATCGAAAGAACGAAGCTGCGCTTTCTGAAAAATAATGCCAGGGGAATAGTCGCGATACTGCCTAGGAGCAAGACCAATGCTAGCGTGGAATACAATTCGTTCGAGCTGAGCAGGTAAATCCCTAGAGTGGATACAATCGCGGCTAGAATTATTGAGTAGGTGTTTTCATAGAGTACGACCAGACTTATGTCTGTCTTGGTTATGCCCAAATTGTTCATATCGTAGACACGTGCGAAGGTCTGCCACACGCCGCCCGGCAAGAACTTTGAAGGAATTCGGTTGAGATGAATCGAGAGCAGGGTTCGAAAAGTGATCGAGTTCTTTCTGTCTCTGAGTATCGTGAATGCGATGGCTGGCATTAAGAGAGTGGCCAAAACCCAGAATAGGATCGCTAGCGCGAGCCCCGAATACGAGGCGACGCTGAAAATCGAAACGATATCCATTCTGTTCTGAAAGAACACGGTGACAAGGAATGCGATGCTGCAAACTAGAAATAGCCGCTGCAGCCACAGAAGTGCAATTTTCATAAATTTGCCACTAACACCTTGCTCCACTCAAGCAATCACTCGGACTCTTTTTGGAATAACAACATACACGGATAGTCTATCCTGTATTCCTCTTCGAAGTTTTCAAGAGGGTAGGGCTGTTCGACACCATAGACTTTAGTGAAATAGGAAGATTTGAAGACTAAGCCGTAGCTATTCTGAAGCATCGTCGAGCTCAAGTCGTCCACGTTGAAAAACCAACAGGCAATCTTAGAGCCGTAATAATTCTGTGCTGTAGCGAATGTTCCAATATCACCAGCCGGGATATTGGCCATAAGGATGTAATCGGGTTTGAAACGACATAACACCGATAGCTGATCCTGCCACTGTTCAATGTATTGAAGTGAGGATCCAATATGGACGATATCAAAAATCTCGTCTTGTATGTCTGCAAGGCTGGAATGGAACTCTATCTGTGGCTCGTCATGGAAAAGGTTTTTCCCTGCATTACAAACTTCTTCGATGTCGATGACATGGAACTCGAAATTTTTAGTTGTAGCAAGAGCTTCTCTTACTTGATAAAAAGAAAAACCTAGACCGCCGCCGAAGTCTAGTATCTTTACTTTCTTTCTATTCCCCTGAACGATTCCGGCAATCACCGGTAGAAGACTGTCAGTGTAGCCGATGACGGAAGGCACGGTGCTGGCGTTACTTGCCAGCGATTTGAAGTTAGATAATTTTTCCGAGGAGTTTTCTATCCAGTCATTGCCAGAGAATCCTGGGCCTGCGACTGGCACTTCTTGGAAGCTATCGTATACGCCTTCCCAAAGAGGATTCTTCACAACAGCGCTCCGGTTATGCGATTAGGCATGTTGAATGCTTAGGATGGTTGCAGAGTTGTAATAGCAGCGTTAATTTTCTTTGCTGTCGATGCCGAGTTCTTGCCACAATTCATCGACTCGGGTTTTTACCTCGTCGCTCATGGCGATGGTGTCGCCCCAGTTACGTGTTGTTTCGCCTTCCATTTTGTTCGTAGCATCCATGCCCATCTTCGAGCCGAGGCCTGATACGGGCGAGGCGAAATCTAGGTAGTCGATCGGTGTGTTGTCAATGAGCACCGTATCGCGAATGGGATCCATGCGGGTAGTTACAGCCCAGATCACATCATCCCAGCTGCGAATATTTACATCGTCATCAACAACGATAATAAATTTGGTATACATGAATTGACGCAGGAACGACCACACCCCCATCATTATTCGCTTGGCATGACCGGGATACTGTTTCTTTATGCTAACTACCGCAAGTCGATAGGAGCAACCTTCCGGCGGCAGATAGAAATCGACGATCTCTGGAAACTGTTTTTGTAGAAGCGGCACAAAGACTTCGTTCAATGCGACGCCGAGCATCGCTGGCTCGTCTGGCGGTCGGCCCGTGTAGGTGCTGTGATAGATTGGATCTTTGCGATGAGTAATACAGGTCACCGTGAACACCGGAAATTCTTCGACCTCATTATAGTAACCAGTGTGGTCGCCATACGGACCCTCGTCGGCCATCTCGCCAGGCTCAATGACGCCCTCTAAGACGAACTCTGCACTGGCGGGCACCTGCAAGTCATTTGTTCGCGACTTGACGACATCGGTCTTGCTGCCACGCAGTAAGCCGGCGAAGGCATATTCAGACAAGGTGTCGGGCACGGGAGTAACAGTTGCCAAGATAGTTGCAGGATCGGCACCGATAGCAATAGAAACGGGGAATGCCTCACCCGGATGTGCCTGCTGCCATTCGCGAAAATCAAGTGCGCCGCCACGATGTGAGAGCCAGCGCATAATAAGTTTATTGGGGCCCGCTAACTGCATGCGGTAGATGCCGAGGTTCTGCCGTTCCTTCTCAGGGCCCTTGGTTATAACCAGCGGCCACGTAATGAGAGGCGCTACATCTCCGGGCCAGCAAGTCTGGATGGGTAGAAAATTCAGGTCGATGTCATCGCCTTCAATAACCACCTCCTGACAGGGAGCAGACTTGCGAACATTGGCGGGCATGTTCAGGACGCTCTTGTAAGTCGGCAATGTCTCCCAAAGGTGTTTCCATCCCTTAGGTGGCTCCGGCTCCTTAAGAAAGGCTAGCAATTTGCCTACGTCTCTAAGCCCCTCAATATCTTCCTGCCCCATGGCCAGAGCGATTCGCCGAGTGTTACCAAAAAGATTGGTAAGCATCGGGATCTTCGAGCCTTTGGGGTTTTCAAAGAGTAGGGCAGGGCCGTTGCTGCGCAGCGTGCGATCGCTTATCTCGGTAACTTCTAGATAAGGATCGACTTCTGTCTGGATTCGCTTGAGCTCACCCTCTTTCTCAAGAAGCTCTATGAAGTCGCGCAAATCTCTAAATGACATGGCTGGCCGTTTACGTTGCTAACAGATTGATATGGGGAATTCGCAGGAGCGAATTACTTTCGCTTCATCGAATTGAAGAACTCTTCGTTAGTCTTCGTTTCTTTCAGCTTGTCGATAATGAATTCGGTCGCCTGTACATCTTCCATCGAGGTAAGCAGCTTGCGTAGAATCCACATGCGTTGCAATTCTTCTTCGGAGGTTAGCAATTCCTCACGACGCGTGCCAGATTTGCGCACGTTGATAGCAGGGTAGATTCGCTTCTCTGCGATCTTTCGATCGAGATGCAACTCCATATTACCCGTGCCCTTAAATTCTTCGTAGATGACTTCGTCCATCTTCGAACCGGTCTCGACCAATGCGGTAGCGATGATAGTGAGGCTGCCGCCTTCTTCCAGATTTCTTGCTGCGCCGAAAAATCGCTTCGGACGTTCGAGTGCGTGCGCATCGACACCACCGGTTAATACCTTTCCGGAGGATGGGATGATTGTGTTGTAGGCTCTGGCAAGACGCGTAATCGAATCCAATAAGATGATCACGTCTTCTTTGTGCTCGACTAGGCGCTTCGCCTTCTCAATCACCATCTCTGCCACTTGTACGTGTCGCGCAGGTGGTTCGTCGAATGTGCTGGCTACAACTTCGCCGCGCACCGAGCGCTGCATCTCTGTTACTTCCTCTGGCCGTTCGTCGATTAGAAGAACGATGAGTCTGCATTCAGGGTTATTCCTAGCAATGGACTGCGCCATGTTCTGCAGGATTAATGTCTTACCTGCCTTCGGTGGCGAAACGATGAGGCCGCGTTGCCCTTTCCCGATGGGTGCAGCCAAATCAATGACCCGGGCGCTAAGGTCTTCCGTGCTGCCATTGCCGGTCTCGAGAGTTAGTCTGTCGTCTGGGAATAGGGGGGTGAGGTTTTCGAAAAGGATCTTGTTCTTGGATTCTTCAGGGCTGCTGAAGTTAATCTCGTGAATTTTTAGTAGTGCAAAATAGCGCTCGCCGTCTTTCGGCGGTCTAATTTTTCCTGCGACAGTGTCGCCGGTACGAAGATTGAAGCGTCTTATCTGACTAGGCGAAACGTAGATATCATCCGGCCCTGCCAGATATGAAGAGTCCGCCGAGCGCAGGAAGCCGAACCCATCCTGCAATATTTCCAACACCCCATCGCCACTAATATCTTCGCCGCTCTTCGCATGCTTCTTGAGTAACACGAAGATGATGTCTTGCTTGCGTGTTCTCGAAACATTGTCCAATCCCATTTCGTGGGCAGTAGCTAGAAGTTCGGCGATTGGCTTTTGCTTTAATTCGGTTAGGTTCATGTATTTGGATCTTCTTGTGGGGTTAGGAATATGGGAGTTTTGGGGTGATTGATTTATGTCAGATGTAGTCGGGCTGCCCAAATTATTATTGGCACGCACATCTAAGTGTCATAGATAAAGTAGTATTAGTTAGGGGTTTCGTTAAGGATTTGGGTTTAAGTTTTTGATTGTGTGTAAGGCGGAGATTGCTGTTTTATGCTGTTAACTACTGACCGTCACTTGCATTTTATATCGGTAGTTAGATTGTTGACTGTAGCTCTTTGGCTATCTATTTGAATACTTAACTGGTCAACGCGTTATTTTCAGCTTCAACTTTTCCGCAATATAAACCTACTTTTTCATTATGTCCACCTGTAAGTGCTAGTCGATAGATCGAGGCGGGATTTATTTTCGTTAAATTTTGATTCAGGGTATCGGACTAGCATCCGGCGAGTCGTGATAAAGAATCAGAGTATTTGGTGTTTAGTATTAGGTTTTGGTAATTTGATCGATCAATTTCTAAGTTGAATTGATCCGGCTTGGTCACATCCTGTGGCATCTCAAGATAATCAAGATGCCACATTAAACGCAATTTAAATCACGCTGTCAATAAAAGCGGAAAGCTGTGATTTAGACAGCGCGCCAACCTTTGTGCCGGCTACGTCACCGTTGTTGAAAACGATCAGCGTAGGAATGCCTCTCACACCATATTTTGGTGCGGTTTCGACGTTAGCATCGACATCCATCTTGCATATCTTCAGCTTGCCTTCGTATTCGCCGGCTAGCTCTTCTAGTACGGGCGCAATCATCTTGCAGGGGCCACACCATTCCGCCCAGAAATCAACTAGGACGGGGCCTTCGGCTTTAAGTACGTCTGCTTCAAAACTGCTGTCAGAGGTGTGAACGATATTGGCGCTCATAAGAGGTTTCCTTGTATTAAGCTATTTGGGTATTCAGAGTCGTAAATGAGGAGCTGCTAGAATCGATGTGCTCGATTACATGCTCGCATAGTGCCTATGATAAGGCCAAAAGTTCAGGTTTCAAGTGGCAACTCGAATTCGCCTTCAATACTCGGCAGATAGTTCAGCCCTTTAATAGGCGGGCTGCAGTCTTCGCGAAATAGGTAAGAATTGCGTCGGCACCTGCACGTTTGATGGCAATCAAGGATTCCATCGCTACGGCCTCTTCATCTAACCAACCATTTTGTGCTGCTGCCATATGCATAGAATACTCGCCGCTTACTTGATAGACGAAGGTTGGTGCGCCGAATTCGCGCTTCACTCGGCTTACGATGTCCAGATAGGGCATGCCCGGCTTCACCATTACCATATCGGCGCCTTCGGCTAAGTCCAGGGCAACCTCTTGCAGGGCTTCATCGCTGTTAGCGATATCCATCTGATAGTTGTACTTGTTGCCTCCGGCCAGGTTGCTGCTAGATCCTACGGCATCGCGAAACGGACCATAGTAGCTGGAGGCGTATTTGGCGGAATAGGCCAGAATTCGGGTGTAGATCTGATTATTTTCTTCGAGAATGCTGCGAATCGCAGCTACGCGTCCATCCATCATGTCCGAGGGAGCGACTATATCGGCGCCGGCCAAGGAGTGTGAGAGTGCCTGCTGTCTGAGTACTTCGACGGTCTCGTCGTTGAGCACATAACCGCCGGCATCGATGATGCCGTCTTGGCCATGGGTCGTGTAGGGGTCCAAGGCAACGTCGGTAATTACGCCGAGCTGGGGAAAGTTCTCCTTTAACGCCCGAATAGCTCGCTGTACCAAGCCATCGCTATTGTAGGCCTCTCTGCCATCTAGGGACTTCGTAGTGTCATCTAACGATGGAAATAGGGTGACGGCAGGAATATCTAACTCTACAAGCTCGGCTGCCTCGACAAGTAGCTGATCTATGCTAAGCCTGAATATACCTGGCATAGATTCGATAGCCTGGCGCTGATTCTTCCCTTCGACAATAAAAACCGGAAATATCAGGTCATCTGTGCTCAATCGAGTCTCGCGCATGAGACGGCGGCTAAATTCGTCGCGACGCATGCGGCGCATACGGCTTGCGGGGTATTTTCGACTGAAGTCAAAATTGGACACGATTTGATGAGCCTTTGTAGTGTTATGGAAGCGTAGTGCTCTAGAGGCACATGTACTTTGCCTCGCTGCCGAAGCGAAATCTTTCTCGCTAATGGTGCGCAAACGGTTATAGCATATCGATCCGTGTTCGCAAATATTAGTTGGCTGAATTATATGCCAGAAACTGGGCTGCGTCCCTTAATCCTCCTGTAAATGGAATTGAAGGAAAATCTGTGAATAAGACAAAATTTATCGTAGTCGCCGTAATAGCGATAGCTGTGCTCAGCTATATCACCTTGGATCTAGGGAAATATCTAACCCTTGAATACGCCCAATCTCAACTCTCCAGCATTCAAGATTACAAGAATGAGAACTTTGCGCAGACAGCCCTTCTCTATTTCGCCGGATATGTGATCGCTACTTCTCTCTCCATACCCGGGGCTATCATTATCACGCTGCTAGGCGGCGCCATTTTTGGTGTGTTCTGGGGAACTTTGCTGGTTTCCTTCGCTAGCAGCATTGGTGCAACACTGGCATTTCTAGTATCTCGCGTATTGCTCCGAGATTGGGTGCAGAGAAAATTCGGCGACTACTTGCTCCCTCTGAACAAAGGTATCGAGAAAGACGGTAGTTTCTATCTTTTCAGTATTCGTATGGTTCCGCTGTTTCCCTTCTTCGTAGTGAACCTCTTGATGGGGTTGACTGCCATTCGCACAACCTCGTTCTATCTTGCGAGTCAGGCTGGGATGCTAATCGGTACCGTCGTTTACGTGAATGCCGGTTCTGAGCTTTCGCAGATCACCTCGCTCTCCGGGTTGGTGGGTGCGCCGGTCTTGTCTTCTCTCGTGTTGCTGGGAGTCTTCCCACTTATTGCCAAATTTATTCTTAATAGTGTGCAGCGTAACAAGGCGCTGAAGAGATTCGAGAAACCGAAAAGATTTGATGCCAACGTCGTAGTTATCGGCGCTGGGTCGGCAGGCCTTGTAGCCTCTCTGATTACTGCGGGGGCGAAAGCGAAAGTAATTCTAATTGAGAAAGATAAGATGGGAGGCGACTGTCTGAGCACGGGCTGCGTTCCCAGCAAAGCGATTATCCGCAGTGGTCGCATCATGGCTTATATAAGGCGTTCGAAGGAATTTGGAATTGAAGGAGCTCAGGGCAAGGTTGATTTTTCTGCAGTAATGGCGCGGGTAGAGGGCGTGATCAAAACTATAGAACCGCACGATTCGGTTGAGCGTTTCACGTCTCTAGGTGTCGAAGTTGAGTTAGGTGATGCCGTTATCGAATCGCCCTATTCGGTTAAGGTGAACGACCGAACAATCACTACCCGCTCTATAATTCTCGCCACGGGAGCGCGTCCATTCGTGCCGCCTATCCCTGGCCTAAATGAAATTGACTACCTCACTTCTGATTCGGTGTGGTCGCTGGAAGCATTACCGAAGAGGCTGTTAGTTGTGGGTGGTGGACCGATCGGTTGCGAATTGGCGCAGGCATTTAGTAATCTCGGCGCAGAGGTAACGCAGGTAGATATGGCTGACCGCATCATGCCACGCGAGGATGAGGAAGTGTCCGAAATAGTTTCGAAGGCCTTTAGAGAGCAAGGTATTCAACTTCTCACCGGCCATAAACTATTAAAGTTTGGTGTCGGCGATAGCGGCGACTACATGGAAGCAGACAATAACGGAGAAACCGTTAGAGTAGAATTCGACAAGGTGTTGTTGGCGATTGGTCGCAAGGCAAATGTGGAAGGCTTCGGTCTAGAAAATTTGGATCTGGCGCTGACCAAGCAAGGCACAATCGAAGTTAACGAATACTTGCAAACTAGCCTGCCAAATATCTTTGCCTGTGGTGATGTGGCGGGACCCTATCAGTTTACTCACATGGCGTCGTTTCAGGCCTGGTTCGCCTCGCTAAATGCAATGTTGGGTGGGCTCTGGCGCTCGAAGATAAATTACAATGTCGTTCCTTGGGCAACGTTCACCGACCCCGAAGTCGCGCGAGTGGGGCTCAGTGAGACGGAAGCTATCGAGAAAAACATTGCCTATGAACTCACCCGCTATGAGATGGAACACCACGATCGCTCGCTAGCAGATGGAGAGGCTCAGGGCTTCATCAAGGTTCTCACAGTGCCAGGTAAGGATAAGATTCTCGGGGTAACGATTGTTGGCCATCATGCTGGTGAGGTGATTGGGGAATTTGTTTTCGCCATGACCCACGGCATGGGTCTGAAGAAGATCTCGGCGGTGACGCATATCTATCCGACTCTGTTGGAGGCGAACAAATTTGTGGCCAACGCCTGGCGCAGTGAGCGCCTTCCGGTAAAGTATTTTCCTTATCTAGAGAAGTTCTTCGCCTGGAGGCGAAACTAGTCTGTTGCCTGCTTACGGAACGCCGTATACAGGCAAACGCTAAATAGGCCAATGAAGGCGATCATGGACATCTCGGCGATCGAGAAGATGCCAAGGAAGCGGAACTGAACTTCCGCGCAGTTACCGTCACCAACTAGTAAGAAATCTAGCAGTTGGATGAACGGGAAGTTGTCGCGGATATAGGTGAAGCCGGGGCCGCAGGCGGGAACCAAGTCTTCGGGTAGGTGCTGTAACCAAATTTGTCTTCCAGCAAAATAGCTGCCGAAGATGCACATCGCAGCCGCAGCGAAGGCATACATTTTCTGCCCATCCGCGGCGGGGTTGTGAATCGCAGACGCTAGACATACCAGACCGCAGAGAATAAAGAAGACGCGTTGCGTGATGCAAAGCCCGCAGGGCGAAAATAGCATCACGTGTTCCAGATACAGCGCGATAGCGATAGTGGTCACGGTGGCTAGGAAAACGCCTACATTGATTATTCTATTGCTGGGAATTGCCAGGGCCATCAACTGCTCCTAATATCCTATCTTGTGTTTTTATGTGATTCGCGCTTTGCGCGCTCTCGCTAGAGCGCAGCAGTTTAGCATATTCGTTTTACGGCAAGAACCGTTACGCTTCGTTCCAATTCTTCAGATATTCGTCGAAACTTTCTGTGTCCAAGCTCTCTATGTCTGCCTGTTCTTTAAGGGATTGTGCTGCGGTTTCGATCATCATCTTCATGGTAGCCTCACTCAGGCCGTTGTTCTGTAGTTTGTCGCGATGCTTAGCCGACTGCTGTAAGGAAAATTCGAAAAAGGTTAGGCCGCCTTCCTTCATGTCTTTCAGGATTTTGCCTGAGGGAGTGAGTTCCGGGTCGGCTACCTTGGCAGATTGTGCGGCC
>Ga0307986_10000102_pt1 | contig 58288 bp, 56 predicted proteins | sample EllFjometageno82_FD_203170 | JGI IMG/M metagenome (GOLD analysis project Ga0307986, IMG submission 203170) | Marine microbial communities from Ellis Fjord, Antarctic Ocean - #82 | ecosystem: Environmental > Aquatic > Marine > Unclassified | place: Southern Ocean | collected 2014-10-09 | reverse complement strand
AAAAATTCTTACCAGCAGCATGACTTACTGAAAATTGCGAAGCAGCAACATAAACAGGAACAAACATTTCTTTCTCATTCGCCAGAAAGAATGGTTTGCGACACAGATTTACTAGTTATTATGATCTGGAGCGAGGTGAAGTATGGGCACTGCGACCCCTGGATTACTACTACGTTTGAAAACTGCATCGAGCAGAAAACTTCTAGCAGATATTATTATTTGTGCGATTCCAACATTCCCTGGCAAGCTGACCCGCTTCGAGAAAACCCGCATAACCGCGATGAGTTATTCGATTTATATCTTCAGAAAATTCAAGAATATGAACTAGACCACAGCATAGTAAAAGGCGAGCCGCGGATACGCTTGCAGCAAGCTCTGACCGGCCCAAGCCCGCGTAATTCAGCCTGAGGTTTTCGCGACAAGAGCATTTTCAATTTCAGCAATTGGAAAAAGCAGCCCTAACCATGCCCGCCTCTGGCACTAAGCAGACTTAATAGCTCAGCTTCTTTGTACTAATTCATCGTCGAGACTGTCAGGTTTGGCTTGAATACTCCCAATTCTAGCCTTACTATCCCTTTCCGGACTGATCCAGCAGATTTAGCAAGTAGAAGCAGCCATGAGCACTCAAACACGCAACAAAAATGTCACGCTAACCACGCTATTCAAAATCAAAGAGCGTGGAGAAAAATTCGCTTGCATGACAGCCTACGACGCCTGCTTCGCCGCGATCCTTGGCGATGCTGGAGTCGAAGTCATTCTCGTTGGCGACTCTTTAGGCATGGTGCTGCAAGGCCATGACAGCACACTACCTGTAACGATGAACGACATGATCTATCACATGCAGTGCGTCAAGCGTGGTAACAAGGGCGCTCTGCTAGTCGCTGACCTGCCCTTCATGAGCTATGCCTCAGAGACTCAAACCCTTGAGAATGCTGCCGCGCTGATGCGCGCCGGTGCGCACATGGTGAAGCTTGAAGGTGGAGCATGGATTGAGAATACAACCCGATTACTCGCCGAACGTGGCATCCCCGTCTGTGCGCACATGGGTCTGACGCCGCAGTCTGTGAATCGAATCGGCGGCTTCCACGTTCAGGGGCGTGACACGGAACAGGCTGATGCGATAATCGCAGAGGCGAAACTATTAGAAGACGCCGGTGCTAGCACGCTGCTGCTCGAGTGCGTACCGCGCAGCTTGGGCAAGACAGTTACCGATTCATTAGACATCCCGGTAATCGGCATTGGTGCTGGCCCCGATACCACCGGGCAGATCATGGTCTTACATGATGTATTGGGTGTCTCACCGATCTCACCGAAATTTGTGAAGAACTTCTTGCTCGATTCAAAGAATGGCATACCCGGCGCCATCGAAGCCTATGTTGAGGCTGTGAAGTCTCAGTCCTTCCCTGCCGATGAACACTGCTTTAACTAGCCGTTCCCAGCTTCTCTTAAACTGCTACCCCGATGCAAACTCAAAAGAAAATCAAAGACCTACGACAAGTCCTGAAGACTGCGCGATCGCAAGGTAAGTCTATTGCCCTGATTCCTACGATGGGCAATCTACACGAGGGTCATCTGCAGCTAATACGCCAGGCCAGAGATCGCTACGACTTCATCGTCTGTAGCATCTTTGTCAATCCTCTGCAGTTCGGGGAGAACGAAGATCTAGCCGCCTATCCACGAACCCTCGAAGCCGACCGCGAAAGCCTGCGCAGCGAGCGTTGTGATTGCCTGTTTCTCCCTAGCGTCAAAGAAATTTACGGTGATGACCTAGAACAACAGACTTCAATACAGGTGCCAGGTCTAACTGAAAACTTCTGTGGTAGTAGTCGGCCAGGGCATTTCGAAGGCGTAGCTACTGTAGTGACAAAACTATTCACCATCGCTCAGCCTGACGCCGCCTTCTTCGGACTAAAAGACTACCAGCAATTTTTGGTCATTCGAAAGCTCACACAGGATCTCGCACTCGAGATAGCGATACACGGCATAGAGACGCATCGCGAGAGGAGCGGCCTCGCCATGAGCTCGCGAAATAACTATCTGAGTCCCGAGCAGAGAGAACAGGCAGCAAGCCTGTATCGAAACCTGCAAAGTAGTGCCGAGAAAATCCAGCAGGGCAATACAGAATTCAAGCAGATCGAGAAAGCGGCTAAGAAGGAACTGAAAAAGGCTTCATTAGAGACTGACTACTTCCAGGTTTGCGATGCCGAGTCACTACAACCCCCCTCCACGGATACTCGTCATATCGCGATTCTTGGTGCCGTCTTCGTCGGCGCAAGCCGATTGATCGACAACATCCGTTTTAAACGTAGCTAACCCCCAAATTGATCAAACTTTCCATCCTCCTAGCACCGCACCAGTAAAGGGCTGCAGCGCCCTGCCAGTTGCCCGTAAAGTAGCTTTGAGGCATACTAATTGACTACTATTATTGAAGGCCTTAGCGCCATATCCAGCAGCATTTGCAGAGCTAGTCATTAGCAGATAAGGATTTACCCTATGTCAGAAAACAAGATCTATCCCGTTTCAGACGCCGACTCTGACAGTACTTATCTGAACAAAGCCAGCTTCCAGAAAATGTACCAGCACTCCATAGAGGCACCCGAAGACTTCTGGGCTGAACAGGCTGGAAATTTGCTGCACTGGCATGAGCCCTGGAAGAAAGTTACCAGCGGTGGATTTTCTAAAGCCGACTCGAAGTGGTTTGAGGGAGCGAAATTAAACGTTGCGTATAATTGCATCGACAGGCATCTGGAGCAACGCGCCGAGCAGACTGCAATCATTTGGGAAGGCGACGACCCAACAGTCGACAAGAAGATAACGTATCGCGAGCTGCATACCGAGGTTTGCAAGCTCGCCAACGCTCTCAAGACCCGAGGCGTAAGCAAGGGCGACCGAGTTTGCATCTATATGCCGATGATTCCTGAGGCGGCGTATGCGATGCTCGCCTGCGCGCGCATCGGCGCCGTGCACTCCGTCGTGTTTGGCGGCTTCTCTCCTGAATCCATTAAAGACAGAATTTTAGACTCTGACTGCCAGAGCGTTATCACTGCCGACCAAGGCCTGCGCGGCGGGCGTACGATCCCCCTGAAGGCAAATGTCGATGAGGCACTCGAACAGTGCCCCAATGTGCATTCCGTGTTTGTTGTAAGCCACACCAATGCCGATGTCCCCTGGCATGAAGAGCGTGACGTTTGCTATCACAAGGCCACGACCGCAGCCGACAGCGAATGCGAGCCAGAACTCATGGACGCGGAAGACCCTCTGTTTATTCTGTACACCTCAGGCTCAACCGGCAAGCCAAAGGGCGTTCTGCACACAACCGCCGGCTATCTACTTGGCGCAAGCATCACCCACAAATATGTCTTCGATTATCACGAGGGCGACGTCTATTGGTGTACTGCCGATGTGGGCTGGGTTACCGGGCACTCTTACATCGTATACGGCCCACTCGCGAATGGTGCCATAACATTAATGTTCGAAGGCGTGCCTACCTATCCGGATGCCTCGCGCTTCTGGCAGGTCATCGACAAGCACCAGGTAAATATTTTCTACACCGCACCTACTGCTATTCGTGCACTGATGGCCTCCGGCAACGAACCGGTTAAGAAGACATCACGATCCTCATTACGGTTGTTAGGCTCAGTAGGCGAACCGATAAACCCTGAAGCCTGGGAATGGTACTATCATGTAGTAGGCGATGCGCGCTGCCCTATTGTGGACACTTGGTGGCAGACCGAGACCGGCGCGATAATGATCACCCCCATACCTGGTGTAACCGACTTAAAGCCCGGCTCTGCCACAACACCTTTCTTCGGAGTCAAGGCGGCGCTACTCGATGCCGACGGCAACGAGATAGAGGGCGCGGCTACAGGCAACCTCGTACTCTGTAACAGTTGGCCCAGCCAAATTCGAAGCGTGTATGGCGATCATCAACGCTGCATCGAAACCTACTTCACGACCTATCCCGGCTACTACTTCACTGGCGACAGCGCCCGGCGCGATGCCGATGGCTATTACTGGGTAACCGGCCGCGTCGACGATGTAATCAACGTATCGGGACACCGACTTGGAACCGCAGAGATCGAGAGCGCACTGGTGTTACACCCAGCCGTTGCAGAGGCTGCAGTCGTAGGCTATCCACACGATATTAAGGGTCAGGGCATCTATGCCTATGTCAGCCTGATGACCGGCACAGAAGCAACGGAAGAGCTGCGCGTAGCACTGGTAAAATTTGTTGCCAAGGAAATCGGTGCGTTTGCTAGACCAGAGGTCATTCAATTCGCTCCCGGACTGCCCAAGACTCGCTCGGGAAAGATCATGCGTCGTATCCTGCGCAAGATTGCCTCGAACGAACTCGAGAATCTAGGCGACACCTCAACACTTGCCGACCCCGCCGTGGTCGAGCAACTTATAGAGAATAGAATTAACCGCTAGCGACAAGAAACTCTGAATGCAATTACTAGAATCAACGAGAGAAAGAGAATATTCATGACAGAGAAAAGACTAGGTAAGACGGACATAATGCTCACTCAGGTCGGGCTAGGCTGCATGGGGCTCTCCGAATTCTACGGGCCTCCAACAGAAGAGTCAGCTGCCATCAATTTTCTTCACGAAGCTATCGATCTAGGCGTGAATCACTTCGACACGGCTGAAGGCTACGGGGTGGGGCGCAACGAGACACTACTGGGAAAAGCTTTCTTTGATAGACGCGACAAGGTTCGCATCGCTACGAAGTTCGGTTTCCTGCGCGACCCTGAGACAGGCGCGCCGCTCGGCTTAGATGGCTCTAAGGAGAATTGCAGAAAGTCAGTGGAAGGATCTCTGGCTCGCCTGCAAACGGATCACATCGATCTCTATTACCTACATAGAGTCGACCCTAATACCCCCATCGAAGAAACTGTCACCGAGATGGCAAAGCTCGTCAAAGAGGGAAAAGTTGGCTCTTTAGGCCTATCGGAAGTGTCCGGGGCCACATTGTGTCGAGCTCAGGCCATACATCCCATAACCGCGGTGCAGTCCGAATATTCCATCTTCAGCCGCGAGATCGAGCAGGACGTACTGCCAGTCTGCCGGGAAATAGGGGCGAGCCTCGTTGCCTACTCCCCACTGGGTCGTGGCATGCTCACCGGCAGCTTCAAGCGAGACAGCGAGATTTCTGAGACCGATTATCGCGGATCTATGCAGCCTCGCTTTAGTGGCGATGCCTATGCTGCAAATCTCACGCTCGTGGACAAGATACTGGATTTAGCCAAATCTCTAGGCGTTAGTGGCGCTGAAATTGCCTTGGCGTGGGTAATGGCGAAGCAAGATAATGTCTTGCCAATTGCAGGCACCACGAAACTTGCCAATCTAAAAACGAATCTTGCCTCGATGGAGCTGACCTTAAGCGCTGACGTGATCGCTATGCTCGATGCCCTAGCTGATCAGGTTGAAGGCACTAGATACAACGAGCAGGGCATGACGATAATTAATGCCTAGCCTGCGTCTGTAAGGTAGCGAAATCAGCGCTTCCTTACAGACGCAGTTGAAATGCAACAAGTCGTCACGGCCGCTGTCTAACTCTGAGAGTTGCAGCTATAGTTGCCGCTATTCCGTGTAAGATTTATCAAGGCCCTCAGGTCTTATTCAACGGGTTTAGCCTATGAGCTTAACCAAAGTGTCGTAGCTAGCGTCAGCAGTCGTAACTACCCAACCCGCAGACAAGCCATGCAACCCGGACTTAAAATTCAATTTAATCCAAACAGTTCATTGCTGATATCACTGAGCAGGCGCTTGATTGCACTGTTCCCCCTCACGCTGCAAGGGTTAATAACACTGCTGATAACAGCCTATGCTCTGAGAGAGTACGGTTATGGCTCCATGGACCTAGTCGTTTTCTCTCTGGCTATCTGTGCCCTCTCCATCCTTATATTCAGCTTATTCTGTTCAGTAGTCAGCGGCGTCTTCATTCAACGTCGAGTACGCGTGAGCCTCGACCAACTAGCCAGCAGCATCGAACCGATAAAGGTCGAGGCAGGCTATCCGAATGAAACCGGTTTCGAGCTTCCTGCACTGAATTACTTCCCTTTGGTCAAACTCAGCTGGCGAGTAATCTATCCTGACTGCGTTGAGACACGAATTCGTGTCGCGGCCGACGGGCAACTCTGTGAGGAAATTGTGCCCGAGAAGCGCTGCAAGACCGACCACGTTACGCGCCTGTTTACAGTCTCCGATGTGCTCGGTTTCTGTCGCTATTCCTGGCAGCAGAAACAGGATATCTCCTGCACGGCATTGCCAAAAACCAATACTGTTAAACCTCTACCGCTTTTGCGCTCGTTAACTGCAGAGGATGGCATACCTAACCCTTCCGGCGACCCCGATGGCGATCGCATGGAAATCCGCCCCTATGTGCCAGGTGACTCGGTACGCAATATCATGTGGAAGGTGTACGCCCGCAACCGGCAACTGAACGTTAGGCTCGCCGAGAAGAGCGTCTTTCACAGCAATCGTACTGTCGCCTATCTATTGAGCAGCGACAACGATGAGGCCGCCGCCGCCGTTGCACGTGTTGCATTGGAGACTGGTGCCCTAGGTGATGACTGGGCTTTCGCAGCCGACGGCTCCGAGGCTCCTGCGAACACTCTTCCCACCGCATTGGATGCCATTGCAAAATCCAGGGCAATCGATAAAACACTAAGCTATGGTCTAGATGAATTCTTAGCACAGAGCGCGGGTCAGGCCGGAGCGCACTGTATCGTATTTGCGGCAGCCGAGTTCGCCCCGTGGTTTGAGCAACTCAAGAAAACTATCTCGCGTTTTCCTGGTCGCTTCTCCCTAGTTCTCGCAACCGATGGATTCACCGAAAATGAGCAGCTGAAGCTGTGGCAACGCCTCTTACTGCAAGATGATTCAGCAAGCGAGAAAGGTAACGAGCTTGGCGGCTCCAGAGCCGATTTACTTAAGTTATTGACCGCTCTGGGGCAACTAGTAGAATCAACCGTAGTCGTGGACAGAAAAACAGGACTGAGTTTCGATCAGAACCTTAAAAAGGTGTAACTCTTTGAATAATAAGAAGTTATAAATCGAGCAACTACAATGACAGCAAACAGAACAAGCAACAAGGCAGCTAAGGGTGCTGCAAAGACGCAGCATTTCTTGCCGACTAGCCTACGCGCGGCGATTATAGCCAGCAGCTATTGGGTGCTAAGCCTGTCCCTCACCGTCGTCAGCGGTTCCGTCGCCTCCTTCATTGGCTGCCTGTTTGCCTGCTATCTGATCGACCTTGGCATTCATCGGTCCCCTCTTAAGCGACTACGCACCTTCACCATCAATCTAATCAGCCTCAGCTTTCTACTCATGGGTCTATTGCTCGCATCGCTAGTCACGAGCACGTCGCTGCTTTCGAATTTTGCTTCACCGATGCTCTCCTTTAACACCGGCGAGTTCATTAAGTGGTTTGCAATTAGCGCCTCACTCACAGTGTGTTTACGCGTCCTCGCCCAGCGCACGAGTTTTGGCGCCGTCATTGAAATACTCTTCGTAGCGATAGCCTTTGTTATTACCTTGTCTGCACATCGCAATGGCATGATCCATCGCCCCTTCGTCATCGGAGACTATGCGTTAACGCGCGGCATTGATCCCTCGTCCATATTAATGACATTCGGTTGTGGCGCGGTCCTTTCTCTCGCAGCACTGCTGATGATCGAGAATAACCATCGCCGCCTGCCCTATCACTTTACCGTTCTCGGACTCCTTTGCTTCTCACTGCTGTTTTATGTTCGTCTGTTTGGGCTGCCGACACCACAGCTAACAGACGGTCTGGGGCTGACAGGACAGGAGCAAGCAGGTAGTGGCGCCCAGCGTGAGAACCCGTTCAGAGATAGCGAAAACAATGCGGATGACAAAGAGGCACCCGTAGCGGTGGTCGTTTTTCGAGATGACTACGAACCCTTAAACGGTTCCTACTATTTTCGCGAATCGGCGTATTCCCAGTTCAATGGCACCCTGCTCGACTTTACGACACGTAGCGACATGGACCAGGACCTGATCAAGAATTTCACGAATTCGCGCATTGAGACCAATCAACCACCCAAGGCAGAAGATCAGCGCGCACCAGTTCGTGCCAGTATCGGCATGCTTATCTCGCATCGCACACCGTTTGGCCTAGAAAGTCCGATCGCCTATGAGAACACCGCTAATCCGAATAACCTGCGCTTTAAGCGCACTTACGATACTTACTCCCAAGCGCCGGAGTATGACTTCAACTATCTGCTTGGTCGCGAACTAGGCAGAGCCGACTGGTCAGCGGAGGTCTGGGATGAATACCTAGAATTACCCGACGACCCACGTTACAAAGAACTCGCCGAGAGCCTGATCGTCGACCTAAAACCCGAGTACACCGATGACCCTTTTGCCAAGGCCTGGGCAATAAAGACTTATTTGGACGAAAGCGGAATCTACAGCCTGAAGAACGAGCATGCCTACGAGACAGACCCTGCAGGTTCATTCTTATTTGGCGATCTAACTGGGTACTGCATGCACTTTTCCTTCGCCGCCACCTATATGTTTCGCAGTTTAGGCATCCCCGCTCGAGTAGGCATCGGCTACGCTGTTCCTGCCAGTAATAAGGCTGGCGGATCATCATTATTGATTCAGGCTGTACATGGTCACGCCTGGCCTGAGATCTATTTTCGCGACATTGGTTGGGTAATAGTCGACCCGGCACCACAGCAAACGCTGGTGGATATGACTACCGACCCACAGAATAATCTGCAGCAGCTATTGGGCGACATGCTCCGCAATGATGCGTCTTTCGATGACTTCCTGCAGTCGCAGCAAACATCCTCGATAAACCTGCAACTGATTCTGAATGTTTTGTATGCACTAATCGTAGCGACTCTGCTTAGCGCCTATTTGATAAAGTTCTACCGTATCTGGATTCCATCGCGAGCGGCGACAGACAAACAATATCGACTGAGCTATAGAGCAATGCTAGATCAACTCGCAGCCGTTGGCTTACATCGACAATTCGGAGAGAGCCGAGAGCAGTTTGCCCAACGCGTCGAGATCGTTGCTCCGAGCATGCAAAAATTAACGAATCAACATCTCGCGCTAGCCTTGGGTTCACGGGATGCGAACAGCTTCGACGCGGCAAAATGGGCAGAGCTGCGCAGCAGCATTGCACAAGAGATAGGCCGCAACACGCAGACATGGAAGCGAGTCGTTGCATGGATCAATCCTTTTTCTTGGCTACTCAGTAAGTAATCCTCGTAACTCTTTGCCCGAGAGCCTAATTTCACCATCGATCCAAACCCGTACAAAGAAGTGGAGCAAACTATGACGCCTGACAGTATCACCGAAGTAGCTGAGTCAACGACGGCCAGCGATACTGAGGATGCAAGCAGCAATACTCAAATCGACGCAGCCATTGAAGTGTTAAATAGATTGAGTGCTGCCGTAAAACAACAGGTTCTGGGCCGAGATGATGTTATCGAACTAACACTCATCGCGTTAGTCGCTGACGGACACGTGTTGCTCGAAGATTTTCCAGGCTCAGGCAAGACTACGCTCGCGAAAGCGCTGGGCGAGGCCATCGTCGACGACGGCACTGATAAAAATCGTGCAGATTTCATCCTGCCCTTCCGCCGCATCCAGTTTACTCCAGACCTACTGCCTTCGGATGTCACCGGCGTACCGGTATTCGATAGCAACAGCAACGCTTTCCACTTCCACCATGGCCCTCTGTTTGCCCATGTTGTTCTTGCAGATGAGATCAACAGAACTTCGCCGAAAGTGCAGTCCGCCATGCTCGAGGCAATGGGTGAAAAACAAGTTACAGTTGATAACGTCACCTACCACCTCGACGAACTATTCTTCGTCATTGCCACGCAGAACCCGTTGGATCTAGTAGGCACCTATCCTCTGCCAACACCACAGCTCGATCGCTTCCTGTTTAAGATAACTATGGATCATATCGATCGTGAAGCTGAATTGGATGTACTGGACACCTACAAGCAGCGACGAGACCAACAGGCGGATAAAATTACAGTAACTCGCGATGAAGTCCTGTTCGCCAGAGAGCAGATCGATGCAGCAGTCACAATTAGCGGCAGCATCAAATCCGCACTCGTCGATATTTCTCGGAACCTGCGCGAAGACGAGCGAGTTCTCCAAGGCAATTCGACGCGAAGCATGGTACTCATGCTCCCTGCCCTGCAAGTTTCCGCCGCATTGCGCGGTCGAGACTATGTGAGCGCCGAGGACATCGAACTACTCCTACCCAGAGTCCTAGGTCATCGCATCGAACTAGCTCCGGGAGTAGCAGACATGAACAAGGTACTCATCGATTGCATGCGCGGGCCCATGGAACAATTAGCCAGAGGCACGCTAGCCTAATGCACAACCCGAAACCTAGAATGTGGCCGCGACGTACGCTCGCGAGCCTCAGCTTGGTTGCGCTGCTCATCTGTGTTCACAACGTCTCTGCCCAAGGCGACGGCGGCCTTTCCCTCGAAAGCATCGATATACCGCAGGCGCAGCCCCAACTCTGTTTTGGCTTCGCCGATGTTGGCGACCCGAAGGCTCTCGCGGTCTGCGACGCACTGAATCTCGATCTAAATGTTAAGGCGCGCGAACTTAGCGAGCAATGGGCGCGACAAGAACCAAACTCCCCCGGAGCGCAGTTCGCTCTTGCTGAAGTCCTGCTAACTATCGAAGGCAATATGCCTAGAGCGCTTTTCCACCTGAATCGCGCGGAGGAGCTTACCAACTACAACGACATACCCGAGGCACTAGAATCGGGAAATCTACAATGGCACTACCTCACACTGAGCCAGTTGTCCTATGTACATCAACTCATCGGAGACCAACTTCTCTCACTGGAATATCTAGATAGAGTCGAAGAGGTCTACGGGCAGGACGTCGAATCGTTCCGCGGCTGGCCACTAATCAAGCTCAAACAATACGATGCGGCTCGCGAGAGCGCAAACCTAGTTCTGCAGAATAGCGACAATGAGCGGGAACGGGCGCGGGCCTGGAATACGATCTGCGCTGCCGACTTGGCCAGCCTGCAACCTATCGAATCCTTGACTGCATGCGACCGAGCAGTGAGCGAGGATGAAGATTTCGCCGATTCGCTGAGCGACTTCGACACGGTCTACTTGAGCAATGCAGCGGAAGTGGCGCTAAGCCTACTACGGATGGATGAGGCAGAAGAGTATCTCAATCGTGCGACTCGTTATCTAAATGCGGATAGCGTCGCGAACCCCTGGATCTATAAGCTCTACCTACTCATGAATCAGGGTCGCTTTGATGAATCTCGCGAGGCCCTCGACCGTATGCTTGTCTGGCGCGAGGCCCAGGAGCCCATAGTCAACGTGATGAATCGTGCTGAGCACTTCCTCGTTACTGCCAGCTTCTTCCTACTCGCAGGCTATAGCGAGGACGCAATCAAGCTCACTACAACGGCATTAAATCAACCCGACCGCAATGGCTCCTACAGTGCTGACGACGCGCAGAAAGACTCCATGGCTGCCCTGATCAACATGATGGCCAATAGACTCGAGTATCAAATTCAGTTAGAGGAGATCGCCACGATGGATTTCTTCGAATCTCTGTCCGCGCGCGCGGATGCCTTAAGCTTTCAAGTCAATGCGTGGCGGTCGGAGCGTCGCGCAGCAGCGCTGTTCGCCGAATTCGATGTGCTACAAAATCGACTGCGCCCGTATGCGCCTTTAGATGTACATATTCCCGAATGGATCGAGCCTGAGATCGTCGGCAGTATCGGCACAGGAGTCATGAGTAACATTATTGAGCAAGCGAACAGCAACGGTGCCTTTATGCTCAATGCTGGCTATTATCATGCCTACAAGGCGGAGGTAGCCACACTAGACAATGATCGCGATGCCGTCCTGCGCGAAGGCGCAGCAGCTCTAAACCAACTGCCAGCACAGGAAGTCTTACTTCGTGCACGCTTGGCGGCACAAATGGGTAAGGCGGCCTGGCGTAACAATGACTATGCCGAGGCACTAACTCTGTTTGCTTCTGCCTACCAACAAGACCCCAGCATACTGCGCCGCCTCGCCATAAGCCTTCCTGTGGACATCACCAATGATGGGACTGAATTCTCCGAACAAGTAGCAGGTTACCTAGCCGATTCGCCGCGTTTTTCGCAAAACTCAAATGGGATGGGCTTGGAGGTTAGCACCTCACCCGATCTATCGATTTGCCTTAAAACCAGAACAGGGCCCATCCTGTCGTGTTACACTATGGCCGCTGCCGAAAGTGAGAGCAGCAAGTGGAATGCTCAACAACTGACACAAATATTTCATACCCAAGCCTTCGGTTTAGGCTTTGAGATTAGTCAGGCTCAGCGTTCTATTCTGATGGGATCAAGCGTCATCCTCAGCTCGCAAAACGACCGTTCTCTGCAACGTAATCGAGAAGCCGTACTGGATCGCTAATTCAATACTCGCAGTTTCTAACTGCCTAAGGTCTCATCAATGTTCACGCCATTGATGGAAAATAGTTTTGCCTACTCGTACATCATTATCAAAGACACTCATCGTCTTGCTAGCGGCCACATCCGCACTAGGGCCTGCTTCCATGCAGATCTTGTTGCCTGCCCTACCGGTAATTAAAGAAACATTTGAAGTAAGTACCGAAGTCACGCAACTCACTCTCAGCCTCTCGATGCTAGCCATAGCCTTAGGCACTCTATTCTACGGTCCTCTCTCTGATAAGTACGGGCGCAAGCCTGTCATGCTGCTTGGTCTGTCGATCACTCTCGTTGGATCGATATTCTGTTTCCTAGCGAACACCATCGAATTGCTCATCTTAGGAAGATTTGTTCAGGCCTTCGGCGCAGCTGTGGGCCTCGTGCTCGCGCGCGCTATCGTGCGCGACGTTTACGGAGCGCAGGAAGCTGCACGCGTCATTGCGACACTGGTCATGGTTATGGTGGTGATACCGATGCTTTCACCTGTGCTGGGTGGCGAGTTAATGGTGTGGCTGGGCTGGGAATACGTCTTCGTACTAATCGCCATCGCGACTATTGTAATCTTTTTGCTACTCTCTAAAAATTTACCAGAAACACTTAAGGAGCCGGTTCCCTTCACTGGCGTTGCAGCGATGATAGGCAACTACGCGCGGCTATTTCGGTCACGCGCATTCTGCGGCTATGCCTTCTGCGTTACTTTCGTATCGGTCGTCTTCTTTAGCTTCATCTCTGCAGCGCCAGAAATCATGGTTAGTGTATTGAAACGCCCTCCTACCGAGTACGGATACTATTTCGTCATGATTCCATTGGGTTTTATGGCAGGAAACTATTTTGCGCGGCACTTCGGTCGATCGATGGAACTGAATCGCATGATCAGCTTAGGCGCAAGCATAGGAGTCGGCGGGATATCTCTCGCAATTGCACTGCAACTCATGGGCTTTCATCAGCCCATTGCCCTGTTCGCACCTGTCGCCTTGGCGGTATTGGGGAATGGAATAGTCCTGCCTAATGCACAGGCAGCGGCGATTAATGAATTCCCCAAGTTTGCAGGTAGCGCATCTGGTCTAACCGGCTTTCTACAAATGCTCTTCTCTGGCATCGCCGCGCAATTGGTTGCAGTGATCTTTAACGGAACAGTCTATCCACTGCTGATCATGATGCTAATCGCATCGATGCTGTCGCTAATCTTTTTTAACCTTGGCGTGCGAGTCAAGCCGAAAATTTCCGCCTGATTTAGTGTGAAAAAAACTGACTAGAATCAAGTTAGAGTTCCACTTATTACGCTACTCTAATCTTATACATTGGATAAAGGAGTAGATCTCATGAAGAGCCAAACTAGCAAACCAGTCCTTCGGGCTGTCATTTCCCTAATCGCCGTTTTCTCGCTAGCTGGATGCAGCACGAATTCGGATAGTTTCCCACAGATAGCGAATCCACCACCCTTCGACTACATTGACGGCGAGCAATTGCGCTCGAATATGCATCAACTTGCATTCGAGTTGCAGCAACTCGACATGGCCCTGCTTGACGCTTATGTCGACCGACCAAGCTTCCAACGTCAGATCGTAGACAGCATTCAAAACATCGAACGCATTGGCGGCTATATTCAGGAAACCGACCTAGCCGTCAGACACCCTTTCCTGCAGGACGATATGGACAGGTTTCTAAGCGATGTGAACAGAGCGAGAATGGATGCTGAAAGAAGTGTGCCGCGCTACTACATGGCGGGTCGCATCTCCGGTGGCTGCATCAATTGCCACAGCGATAATCGCTAACTAATAAGCTCATTCTGAACCGCTAGCGAGCCATGTGTAACACTAGCGGTCAGACTGATGTAGTAATACCCCTAATAAGTCGAAACCCCACAAAGCGCAAATAGGAGTGTAGTCATGTCTAGAGAATCAGGAGACCGATACCACTGTGACAGCTGCGGTGCAGAGCTTGTCTACGAGAAGCCCTGCCCTTGTGGCGACAATATGGTGCATTCAGAAATTTGCTGCGGCAAGCAGATGACGAAGATCGAAGGACGCACAGCTGGACCAAGCCGGTCTACTACAGCAGACTATTAGAGTAGACGTGAATGAGTTCTACTATTCTTCTGCTATGCCTGACAAAGTGGCTACGAGGAAAAACTACTTCTCGTAATAAGTCACATAGCCTGTGAACATTTCATCATAGCTCTCTAAGCCGAACGTGACTTCTTCACTAGGGTCGGGGTTGAACGGGTTGGAATAGGAATTATCGAAGGCACCCCGCACATGGATACTATCGCCGGCTTCTAGGTTTACCGCTTCGCTAAGATGATAGTGCGGCTGCCAGCCATAGTTATAGGCAGGAATGCTCAGGACGTCACGCTGCTTACCAGCTGCCGTCTGCGCCGTAAACCTCATCTTCTTGCCACGAAAATTCATTCGCGCTCGCACACTTGTAACAACCACCGGCTTCTCGAACTGGTAGCTAGCCTCTATGGGATGGTTCGAATCATAAGGCTCTATCACGAAACGTGGTGAAATTGCCTTCGTTAACAATTCCTTACCTGGCGGCTCGTCGTAAAAATACAGCCCAATCGAAGTTTCATCCGTTGTGGCGAGACCATTTGTCACGTAGTGAAACTGCAGGGACAACTTATGCCCTTTAGGGATGAGGATACCGGTGTCTTCACCAACAATAGTAGCGGGGTTGTTGCCGGGAATAAAACTACCCAAAAAGCGACGCGTACTGATTTCGTTCTCGGCCTCGTCTCCCCAGAAGTCTTCATCGGCTGGCGAGATAAATGTCATCAGATGATGAAGGACAGTTTCCTTACCAGGGTTGTATTGAAACGCACGCACCCAAACGTCACGATCGAATGGTAGTGTGGCTTCTGTGTATAAATAATCCTGTATTCCTACAGCGGCGATCGCATTCACTGGCGTCTCAACGATAAAGTCAGGCTCACCCAATTCCCATTCGAAGATCTTCTCTGTCGGGACGAGCTCCAGTGGATCAACAGGGTTGTCGCCTCTAGGCGCTCCCGCATCCATCCAATGCAGCAGGGTCTGTAGTGTTTCGCCTGTCAGGTATTGTGCACTACTTGTATGGCCTATCAGCGGGTCAACCTGCATAGGCGGCATGCGCTTATTCAGCACAACCTCGCGGATCATCGGCGACCAACCCAAAAGAGACGTATAGCTATCCAGAGCAAAGGGACCTGCTCCACCCCAGCGATGACACTCGGCACAGTTGGCAACAATAATCGGAGCAACTTCAGTCGCGTAGTCGGGGGGGCTTGCTAACAGCTTGTCACGCACCTGATAGTCTATTGCACACCCGGTAATTGTATTTTTAACGGTGTCATCGACATCGCCATCGAGCAATGTCTGCAGGGTACTATCCAAGAATTGATTGGCTGCACCACGATAGAATAGGGAAAGCCGCTCTGGATTGAAGACGATAACTTCTCCGCCCTGCTCAATCTGCAGTGATGCACTCACAAGCTGAGCAGCGTCATCGAGTAGTGGGAACTCTAAGCCCCGCTCGTTCGCTTCACTGCGATCTGCGCCAGATGAATCAAGCAGCAGAAACTCCACGTCTTGATCGGCGTATTTTGCATTCAACTCGGAAAGATAGTTCACACTGTCAGAAATATTGGCACAGCTAGGATTATAAGACATCATCACCACCGCCTTGCGGTGCTGGTAGCGGCTGATCTGATGGAACTCACCTCGATCATCAAGCAGCGCAAAATCCCCAACTCGATCCAAAGACCCAAAAGCTTGGGTCATTAGCACGCTTGTTCCTAGAGCCATTGTAATTGTGGCTAAACTTCTAAATACACTCACTGCTACGTCCTTTTCTGATTGCACATAATCAAATTATTTAAAGCATTACTGAGGCATCGGAAACTTACTGATGTGCGGGTTTTCCTGTCGGTCACGCGAGTAATTGCGATCCGGTCTTTCCATTCCACCCCGCGCTGGCCCACCGGCATTATAGATGCCGCCGCGCAGCACAGAGATCAAGTAATCACGATGGCTAAATAAGTACTCATCCTTGTTCGTGTATTCAGCAACCATGGTTTCTATGGCTTCGGATCGCCCCATCAATTCGGGATAAGCCAATACATCGCCTATCACAACCTTCAACGCCTCGATGTTATCCACTATGGCGGAGGCCTCGGGATGGAACGTGTAGAAATTAGGCGCTATGACGGGAATGGTTGGAATGTCAGAGGGCAGTGAAACTAGGCTGCCGTGTAGGCGAGTTGTCTTCTCTTTGTAGTATTGCAGCACATTCTCGACATCACGAATCTTCGCCTCCTGATCTGCCGCTGTCGCCACTACTTCCAGCGTCGCGATCTTTAACCATTGCGAAGCCCAAGTCAGCCCGCTCAACTGCGGAAATCCAACACGGTAAGAATAGGCATAGGGATGATCTGCGAGAAGCTCATCAGACTTTGGCTTGTCTGCAACGGAGTGCTTGTCGTCGCTTAGGTAGCGCTCAACTGCTGCATCGACGGCGACCTTCTTGTCATCGAAGGAATCATCTAGATAAATCTCTAGCAACTCTTCAACGAATTCGCGGCCTCGCCTCAAAGTCTGAACGGCAACCTCAGGCAGCGCACCACTCTCGGCTAATGCCTGGGCTGCCTCTTCCACTGTCTGTTCCCGATTGATGGTAACAATGATGCCCGGTACAGCGCGGCTTTCGAACACGCGATGCGGCCCCAACATGGCGAGATGATCACCAGCGGAGTGATAGTGAGACGCCGTTGCTTCGGCCAATTCCTCCAACTGCTCCATTAGCAGCCGCTTGCCAATCGCAGCCGATGGCGCTTCGTTCGTCGCTTCGATTTCCTCAAATACGCGAGCATGCAACACGTCATGGGCGTACAACAGATTCACCAACTCCGGGAAGAGCTGATTCAGCACAGGGCTATCGGCCATAACTACATTCGGGCGCAGCAGCGTTAGAGCGCACACTCCAGTTAGGGCAAGCTTTGATAGCAGCGAGAGGTTTCGCATAATTTTCTCCAGTAGATCCCAACCATCAGTCGGGATGATTTCTGTATAAGGAGGCTATTTTATAAGATGCCTAAAGCCTATGCGACATAATGTCTCAGCCGGAATATGCTGAAAACAGGTGAACAGATTAATTTACGATATATATCAATAGCTTATCTAGAAAAAATAATAAGTAGAGCCAAGCAGTGTCACACAAAACTACAGATCCAAGGGGAGAATACCGAACAATGTACGACCTTTCCATCAGAAAGCCGCGGCCCCATCTCCGTTTGACCACAAACAAAGACGGGGCTCAACAAGCGAATTAGATGCCTACGGCTGCGCAGGTATCCTAAATTCACCCAAAGCTGGAGGTATCACTGCCCTTTCTCTTGGCGCGTCCAATTGAGGTACCCACTCATAGGGAAGTCGATAAGCGCGGTAGATTCGATGGCTCGGCGTGGCATCGTCGCTAAAGAAGGGACTCACGAACTCCCAAACTAACTCTTTCTCTTCGGTGAGCTCAAAAATTCGACCATTCATACCTTCGTTGATCATTGTATTGCCGTTGGGCAGGCGTTGAGCGTTACTCACATACCAGCTGTAGAACTGAAAGCTTTCCGTGCCAGCACCGATCGAGTACTCCCAGAGCACCTCAAATGTAAGAGGGTTGATTTCCAATACGCGAGAACTGTCCCGCGTCATCGCGTTAGTGCCATCTGGACGCGCAGGATTCGCACTTCCATAACCGCCACGGCCACCATTATCGAACACCAGCAGATTGCCTGCGCCGGGAAGCCCCTGCGGAATGATGTGTGGATTATGTTGACCAATTATCTGACCAAGCTCAGCCAGATTTTCTAATTCCGTATAATCCGGACCCATCCGCCAAACGATACTGCCATCGCGAGCAATGATAGCGATGATGTTCGCTGTTCGACTGCTGATCATTATGTGCTCTGGGTGGAAGCGCTCATCACCGGCGTCGTACCACTTATTCGGCCCTAAGTAGTTTGCCGAATTCACATGCAGCCAGTCCGCACTCTGTCTCGCACTGTTAAAGCCCACTGAGCGATAGATCGCGTTACGAGCATCCTGCGAGAACCCCATCTCGTCGATGTGATCACTAACCAACCACTCCCATCGAATTTCGCCGTCCCAGGAAACTTCGTAGATATAGTCATCCTCTAAGCGCTTGTCTGAGACATCAAGGTTCGTCACATTCTTGTGCCCAATGATCAGGGTATTGCCGCCTGTCACCTGCGGGGTCAATTCAGGAGAATAATAACCAACGGGATTACCTGCTCGTTGCCAGTCGTGGTGTTGACGTGCCGCCCAGACGGCGGGTGCGCTATCGTCTTGCGCATCTTCATCCTCGTCACTGCTTGTCGGCGCAGCCACCATATCGATGCGATCAAAACGCCAGACTTCGTCGCCGTCCCAGTCGTATTCAATCAATGCAACAGATTCCTGATAAGGATTACGAAGCTCATTACCACCCATTACATAGCCACCAGGGAGCATGCGAAAAGGTCCCATGCCGGCTAGCTCAGGCCAGCGTCTTAGAATGTTGCCATTCATGTCAATGAGGGTAACTCCCCCACCATCGGCGGCGTCTAATAATGTATAACCATTCCACGCCTTTTCTGGCTGATATATAGTTGTACCGGTAGGGTAAACGGAAACCACTGCATTGATGATCGGCGGAGAAAACCCAATCACTGCTGCCACTGCCAGCAGTGGTAGTACCAGTCTGCGCTTATTCATTCTGAACTCCTTATTGAGTTATTATAGTTTTTGGCTGTTCGGTCAAGTAGAGTCCGGTTCTCCACATTTATGACATGAGCGCAACCAATAATCGAGTCATATCAACTGAATCCTAACGCCCGCTATGAGCCCGGGAACTCTCTGCAATAACGCTAAGATATCAATGGACAGCGAGTTATTGTATGGGCACACGAATCCATGTATTTATGTACAGGGGCTGAAAATCCTGCTGCCCGCAGAAGATGCGGCACTAAATACTTTCATGTCCAGAAAAGATGTGGAGCATAGACAGGGCTGCCAACTCCGCGCAATATCTGTGCTACCGATGGCTTAACTAACAACATGCAGGATCTTCGAGGCTAATTAAATGAATCCAAAGAGAATGATTGCAACCCTATCCTGTGCTTCGCTATTGAATCTTTTCGTAACAATCTCTAGCGGCTATGCAGCTACCGAGTCGCCACTAACCATCGACACTCCAGTTTTAGAGCTACTGCAAGATTTAGCCTCAAGACAGGTGCTCGAGAGAAATTTACCAAATTTGGTGAAAGCACTCGAGGAAGATTACGATGTGGCAGACTTTCTAGGAATATCGTCGCTCAAGGAGCTTTCGATTGACGATGATCATGTGGTGGGTTTTGACGATGAGCTGCTGACGACTTTGAGGAGAGAACTGTCTGCAGCGCAGACAGAGTAATTTGTTAACAGATCGCTACTGATCTGACATCGAACGATTTCGATAAAGATTATTATGCAGGCGGCCCATGAACTGATCTACCTGCTCCAACTTCACCGCATCGAAAAGTGTATCCATCTCCATTCTCGCGTGAATAAATGACGCGCTCTGTTTCTCAATCAACTCTTCGACACTCTGCGCATTCATCCTACCAGTTTCGCCCTGCGCCATGCGAATGTGTTTGACGATGGTATCGAGAAGCAAGTCCTTGTCCGCTTCGTTTAAGCTACCGGTAGTGCGCGAAAGCTCTTCGGCATAGCCATTCTTCAACTGCTCATCTGTCGCCCCTCCGCGCTGCGCATCGATAACGCCGAGCTCTGCCACGCTCAAGAGCGGCTCGAGCCTAGAGCGAACATATTCGTACTCAGTGATTACCTTAAGTTGATCCGCAGGTGCCTGATTCTGCGCCACCCTTAAACTCAATTCTGCACGCTCAGTAAACAATTCCACTAATATCGCTTCAACTTGATTGCGCTTGAGAGGCTGAGTGGCTAACGAGCTGAGAAAGTCGCCGTACTGCACATCGATCTGCACGCGTGCGGTCTGCTCAAATTGAGTGTCCGCTTGGCTGCGCAGAATCATGTCTCGCACAGACTGCGGCACGCTTGATTCTCTTATGTCCTGCGCGAAGCTATTAGTCATGCAAACTAAGGCGAGAACGGATATTGCGGGTAGGGCTATTAACTTTTTCATAGTACAACGAAGCATAATGATCCCAAAGGTTGAAGTCTAGTACGATTAATTAGAAGGCTTCTCAAAACTCAGTACAAACCTATCGGTCTGCCCCTTTATATCTGAATCGAAGACGATCATGGATTGATCGTCTTCCGTGTTTCGCAGTGCATCGCTACTTTCTACAAATCGAAATCCCACGCTCTCGACTTCGCTTCGCGCCAGTGATTCGACCATGCGATGCAGATCGAAAACTTCCTCACTCTCCATCAATGCATCGCCCGCGTGCTCCACTACAACGAAACGGGAGCCAGGCTTTAAAGCGGCATAGATCTGCTCGAGAAAATAAGTCGCGTTCGCCGGCCTACCCACCGGCACATATTCTTCGCCGTTGTAGCGCTTGGGAATGACATAGATATCATGCAGCGCCATCACGATTATGGCCGCATCCATAGTCGCCTCTCCTAAATCGAGGTTGATGCCGCTGCGAGTATGGCGATTGATGTTTCCCAGGTCCCGCTTATCGAAGCGATCGCGGAGCCCGTTAATGCCCCAAGCTTCGAAGCCGTCGTTGTTATGAAGCCAGACCTCTCCTACATCGCCTACTACACCTGCTAGAAGCTCACTGTAATAGCCCCCACTTCCGAAGATATCGACGACCGTAGCGCCCGGCTCGATATGCAATAGAGGAATCACCACCTCGGGCTTACTGCGGCTATCTCTGGCAACATCATCGGGCAACCTACCCTCTACACTCATCGCAGTGCGCACGGCAACCGCATCAATCTCAGCGGAGACTACAGATGCGCTACTCAGCAGTGCCGCGACAAAGGCCACGAGAGTGAAAAGTCGTTGAAGATCAGAGCGCATAGAACCAAGCCTCACAAATCTTCGCCTCTAAGCTCGAAACGAATATTCAGATACACGATTGAATCAGTTTGCTTGATGCCATGCGGAACGAACGCAACATCACCCGCCTTTATCAGGCGCTCATGCCCCCCACGAATCGCACTACCTCTAAATCCCCCGGGACCAGACCCTGCTTCCTTATCTACTAGCTCGCCTCCGGTAGCGACGATTCCAGAACCTTCTCTAATAATCCAGACCTCGCTGATACGACCGTGTTGAAGTGCAGTCTCTGCGCCTTGGATGTGCCGGACGTTGACACTGAAGATGCCACCTTCAAGCATCCGCTTGGTAGCGATGCCGGCGTCTTTCAGATGCTGCGCCGCAACCTCGAGTTCGGATAATGACATATCCACGGCACTGTCTTTTGGTGCTAGCGGCGCACCAGCAGTTTGCGCAATGCCCTGAGTCGACAGGAGCGCTATTGCCATCAATGTGCACTTGAACAGTTTCATGGTATTGCCTCGTATTCGCTTGAATTAAAAACCAGTCTACTCCACGGCTCTTGAGTGGCGCAAACCAGCTATGTGCACTCCTAACTAAATCTCTGCATACGCCGTATTACGACGAGCCCGGCGATTTGGACAGCTACTGCGTAAAATATTATCAATGCAGACCCCGTCACCCCGGCTATAACAAATGCGCTTAAGCTTATAGCACCGTTGAATAGTGCATACGGCAGCTGAGTGCGAAAGTGATCTATCTGCGAACAACTAGCTCCGGTGGAGGAGAGTATTGTTGTCTCCGAAATCGGCGAACTATGATCGCCAAATAACCCACCCGACAGTACGGCGCCTATACAGACATGCAGCGGCGCATCGATGGCGACTGCCGTCGGTATGACCAATGGCAACATGATCGCAAACGTCCCCCAGGATGAGCCGGTTGCAAATGAAATAATGGCAGACAAGATAAAGACCACAGCTGGCAACAACCAATATGGCAGGCCAGCCTGGGCGACTGCCGCGATATACTCCGCCGCTCCTAACATTTTCCCTATGTCGCTCAGCGCCCACGCCAGAAGTAAGGTCACAGCGACCAAGGTCATCCCCGTCATGCCCTTGAGATAGACTTCAACACTGCCCAGAACCTCACGCACCTTTAGTGCAGCCATTAGAATAATCAGTAGTGTGGCAGCAGCAAGGTAGGCGGTAGAAAGCCCTGCCCGAAAATCTGTGCCGGAAACTTGTGCGAAGGGAAACCCTAGCGGCACCAGCATTATTCCCAGAACCACAGCGAGAACGATCAGAGGCGCCCACACCAGAACAGGCCTCGCATTCGGATGCGTAAATGCCTGGAACTGGACCTGACTCTCGTCCTGATCGAGTGCATTCGAATTTTCATCTGGATCTCGCTGCGCATCCTGCTCAGCCTTGGCCATCGCACCGAAATCGAAACGCAGAAACGTAAGTAGCGGCACCATCATCACGGCGAGCCATGCATAGAACTGAAATGGAATAGTTCGAATGAACGCAGTGAATTCACTCTCCTGAATTCCCAGCGCCTCGTATTCCTGATAAATCAAACTCATGATGTACACACCCCAGCCAATGAAGGGCACTAGGATGGCAACGGGTGAAGACGTTGAGTCGATGATGAACGCAAGCTTCTGCCTGGAGATTCGCAGCCTATCCATCAGCGGCCTGAAAACCGGACCGACAATCAGAGGTGTGCCTAGGTCGGAGAAAAATATCGCAATGCCACCGAACCACGCAGCTATCTGCGCTTGCAGGCGCGACTTTACCCAGCGATTGATAGAGGCAGCAAAGGCTTTACCACCGCCGCTGTTCTCAACCAAGGCAACAAAGCCACCAATAAAGGCTAGTAGGATTAATACTCCCGCATTATAACTATCGGTGAGCTCGGGAATGAGGTGTTCTTTGACCATGATTCCAGCGCCAACCAATGGATTGGGGCCATTTAACATCAGCACGCCCACGAACACGCCCGTGAAAAGACCGACGATAACGTTGCGGGTGTATAGAGAAAGGCCCAAAGCAAGAGCGATGGGTATGAGTGAGGTGATGTCAGACGATAGCATTTATGATTGTTCAGATTTCCACAAGATTGAGACGAATGACTGTCTCATTGCAATACTAGGGCTGTAAACAAAAAAGGAGCGCGCCTTTCTAAAGAAGTCGCACTCCTATCATTCCATCTATCAACAATAATTTTGACTACTGCCGTGTTCCAGTAACGTCGAAATCACCAAAATCGCTAGCGAATGCCCCAGACAGGGAATCACCTTCTACAATCCCATTGAAACGTAGACTCAAAGACTGTCCGCCGGCATCGATATCAAGATCGAAACTTACATTGTTGCCATCAACAACTATGCCACTGACAGGCTGATTGCCCTGATCGCTAGCCATCATGCCAGTGCCGTCTTCAGAGATTGTCCACACAGACTCCTGATTTCCAAGCGGAGTAGTTGCCATAGTGTCCCAAGTTCCTGTGAAAGGATTGGAATTGCCGGCAGCGCAAGCGGTAAGAATTACCAACATGGCGGCGGCGATAGAATTTCTGATTATTTTTGACATACAAAGCTCCCTAAGTTTTTCCGGTGTAACGCCGTGGTTTTTATCATTTATAAATGCGATCTACTAAAACTATACAGCTATCTCTGAGGCTGGTCTCGATATCCAGAATGAATAACCTGCTGTGAATAACCCGGAGGTGGTGCGGAAAACCAAGGTGTCGCCGAGGCAGGCCGGTTATCTCCGCTAGCTCTAAAGCTATGACTGAAAGAAGGGTCATTCTGGCGCATCAAATAATTGCCGCTTCGTCTCTCGGAATCTACGGATTGCAGGTATTCACGCTGCAGCTCACCGATTGTCTGTAACTGCGCGAGCAAATTCGGATGAACACTCGCTAGTGACGCCATCTCTTGTTGCAGGAGTTCGACCGAAACGGCAGCTTTCTCCCGAAGCACTCTTTCTGCACGTTTTTCAGGGGACTGGAAAGTATTGCGAATTCGCGCGAAGAAACCAATTTCTATGTTGGCACTTTGAGCGATCTCTTCATCGACCTCTTGCCTGATCTCCTCTAGAAACACTGGTTCGCAAACCTGATGATTGGTACCGGCATTCTCAGCGGAAATAGTTGAGCAGATTATATCGTTCTCATCCGCACTATTGAGTTCGTTGAATAGCTCATACAGAACGCGTTCATTCTGCTCGAGTCCACTCAAAAGCGCTTGTGATGTTTTAGCCGCAGCGTCTTGATCATTTATGACAGTGAGCGAAGGCTCTTCGAATGAGGTGTTGCTAGATTGGGCGTAGATAGGCACGAGGATGGAGATGTGGGCGACAAGCAGTGCCAGCACAATTTGAACTGTCTTCTTGAACATACACAGGTTCATGGTTTCTCTCCGTAGGATCATTTCAGTCCTAAGTGAGCATCAGTATATCCCTATTTTTGCAGCGCTGCAGCTTAAGAGCATTCTAGATAATATTGATGTTTATCAAACCCTTAACTAGAGTACTTCCAAATTTTTGCAACATCGCCGCAGGCAGAAACCGGATGACTAGTTGGATGCAGCCCATGGGCTAGAACTTCCAGACTCTCCACGAGTCGGAGCCCTGCCCTGCTGAAGTAGGCATTGCCGTCGGTGTAGTAAACTCGCCCGTCGCGAACACAAGGCAGATCAGCCCAACCGGGCAAGCGCTGTAGCGATGGCAAGTCTTGTTCGGTACGCGCTAAGTCAAAACCACATAGGGCGACGAATAGCACATCAGGCTGAGCCTCACACACCGCGTTCCCCGAAAGACCCGTTGAGGGCTGATTGAGATCCCCTAGACAATTTATACCACCAGCCATAGCGACCAATTCGGGGGTCCAGTGCCCCGCATTGAACAGCGGATCAATCCACTCCAACACGGCTACACGAGGCTTATCTTTGTCTGCTATCCCGGCTGAGCGCGCAAGGACAATATCGACTCGAGCCTGCAAGGTAGGACTACGCTGGCCGCGTCTTCCTCTCGCTGTGTAGCACTGCCAATCAAAGTAAAAGTGTCCAGCACCTGCTGAAGACTCATGAGCTCGAGGTTTACGACTTGTGGATCGCCGGGCAAGCGACAGACAACATCTTCCACCTCAGCAGCAGATACTGCACAAACATCACAAATAGCCTGCGTCACAATATGGGTTGGCTTAAGTGCTAGCAATGCATCCACGTTCAGATGATAAAGCGCCGCATCGGTTTGCAATAACTCGCGCACTTTCTCGTCTATGGCTTTACTGTCGAAACCCTTAGGGATTGCAGTACTAGTAACGACAGGCAAGCCCGACACCCCAGCAGGATAGTCACACTCGTGACTGACGCCCACCAGGTGCTTCTGCAACCCTAGCGCACTGACAATTTCTGTGGCGCTAGGTAGCAAAGAGACTATTCGAATATCAGACGGGTTCGGTGACATCGTTTCTCGAGAGCGCCTGTTGCATCAACGCAAAAACACCGAAGAACAGAGCACCGTAGAGCACGTTTCCAAAAAACGTCCGTGCTAGATAGGGCAGACCCAAGGTATAGCACTCGACTATGCCAGCCCAAGTATGTGGTTGATAGACCCACCAATTACCGAGGTTGGAAACGAGGTAGAAGCCAACAGAAGCAGCGACTACTGCGACTGGCAGACGAGTCGACAGCGTTCGATCGCGCACCAAATAGCGACCACAGAGCGCTGACACTAGATGCCCCGTGTACACGAAGAACATGATCAGCACGCTGTAGACGCCTATCGTTGTCAGGTCGGCAAACATGGCCGCCGCAACTGGCAGCAACAGAAAACCCTGCTTCCGAATATAAGTACCCGCGAACAGGCCTAGCGCACCAATAGGTGTGACATTCGCGGGGTGAGGCAATACCGCGCTGATCACCACTATCAGTAGTAGAAACAGAATTTCTTTATTCGCTGATATGAATTTCAACATAACTAGACTCCTAGGTTTGTTAGAAACGTCCCTTAGAAGGAATAGTTCAGTGAAAGCTGTGCGGTACGACCCTGCGTATTGAATCCATCGACAATCTGATATTCCTTGTCTAACAGATTGCCAATTCGCAGCCGCAGATTGAGGTCGTCGCTCAATCGATAGCCAGCTATTAGATTCACAACGCCGAAACCGCCGACTGTCGAACCACCAAAGGTAAGCGGATCGATATCCAAGTGCTCACTCTGTGCTAGTAAATTCACTGCGAGGTCGAGCGCGCCGAACTCTCTGGCGATGTTCAGCGAAAACGTCTGTTCGGGTCGACGTAATAAATTAACCCCAGTGCTTCGGTTCTCGTGATCTAGCAAAGTGAGAGCAGCATCCAAGCGCCAGCCCGCGATGACCGAACTCACAGTCGCCTCCATACCGTCGATTCGCGCCTCTTGAATATTCGCCAAAGAGGAGAACGTCGCATCGGCCGAAATCAAGTCATCGATGTCGTTGCGAAACAGATTGAACTGCCAGGTTGCGCCCAAGGCCTCAGCCTGCAAGCTTAACTCCACGCTCTCGGCAGTTTCCGGCTTAAGGTTCGGGTTAGCAAAGAAAAAGAAGGACGGGAAATCTACATACAGATCGATCAGGTTCGGCGCCTTAAATGCCGTGCCATAGCTCACCCAGGCACGTACAGACTCACCGAAATCACTACCGACGGCTATACTGCCAGTGCTGTGACTGCCGAAACGTTCGTTATCGTCGTTACGTAGGGATAGTGTAAAACCCAAAGGACCACTCTCGCGAACGTACACCGCATACACACCGTCGTTATCGCGTGAAGTGTCCGTTTGCTGCGCACCAAAGGTGGCGTAACGTAGCTCCTGCTCCTGGTGATCGATACCAAAGGAGAACAGGTTGCTAGCATCGAACGTGTAGGTGTTCTGCCAGCTAAGCTTCTTGTTTTCGGTGCTGCTGTTGGTAAGCCCGAAAGCTCCAGCATTCATGTTGTCCTCTTCGAATTTCTCGAGGATAAGACTCGAATCCCACTGCTCGGTGAACGAGGCCTTTGCTGTAGTGCTAAATTGTTGGCTGTCTGTATTTACCACGCCATCGTCGTAGTCAGATTCCGCGTCGAAGCTGGAGTAGGTAGAGGACAGGCTGAACAGCTCGCTGAACTGATGCGAGAACGAGAGAGAGTACGAATCGTTTTCGTAGCCGTCATCATCGGTACTACCACGCTCGCTAAAATCGATGCCGTCTGTTTCTCGGTGAGAGGCATTTAGTGACAACGTGGTATTGCCTACTCGTCCCTGCAGCCCGATATTCGCATTACTGCTATTCTCAGTACCCACCATCAACTTCACAGAGCCACCAAAATCCTCTTGAATATTCGGCTTAGTGATTATGTTCATCACCCCTCCGATGGCTTCCGAGCCATACACACTGGATCGAGGCCCACGTACAATCTCGATGCGTTCAATCTGATCCAGGGGAATGAATTCTAATCGCCCTGCCGGCCCGCTGTTTGTCGTCATCTGCACGCCATCAATTAGAATCAAGGTATGGTCCGACTCAGTGCCGCGCATGAACAGACTCGTTTGCGCGCCCTGCCCGCCAGAAGGCGAGAACTGCATGCCAGGCACGCCGGCTAGCAAGCCTGCAAGAGTCTGTGCTTGAGACTGCCGAATGGTTTCTTTGTCTATGACTGTAGTAGCCGCCAAGACCGTACTGAGCGATTGCTCAAGCCGATTGGCTGCGACGATTATTTCCTCTGGGGCGCTATCGCCTAGAGCCTGTGCCTGCACTAAAGACGTGCTCAGACAAACGCCCACCAAGAAAGATGAGTTTGTTACTAGTTTCATTATAAAGTCCTCGATGAAAATTACATTTCATGAGGGAGAGGCAAGAAGTAGAAGGTAGGATGCCTAGGCAAGAAACCGACTACCGATGAGCCCTCCGCTGCATCGTTTTGTCATTGCATAACAATGACGTAGTCTGTTTCAGGCCGGTGTCGGACTCACTTGTTCTGAAAAACTGCTTCGAACAAGCTTACCGTTGCGGGGGCAGTGTCGGTTTCTCACCGAACTTCCCGTTTACCCAATGTGGAATTGCTTCCAGAATTGGCACCTGACGCAGGTGGCGACACAATAGACAAACTCATTGAAAGCGTCAAGCCAATAACCTCCTGCAGCGGAGTATTATACGAACCTTCTAGCGACTAATTTTGCTCCAGATCAACGCCTTATGAACACCTCCGTGTTTGAATAAGGTAATCAAGTAGCAATGTAATGGAGGAGTTTTCATGAAAATATTAGGCAAATTTTTGTTGGTAAGTTATCTGCTGATTTTCGCCGCTAGCTGCGCTGAAAACCGCAGCGGATACAATCCCTTGGATGATTTTGAACAGCTCGATCCAACCACCATCTTCGCGATGCCTGAAGCTCTACCCTCCCCCAGCTATTCACCCGAGCAATTGCTGCGCGGCAGATACATGACTGGGCTATTGGGTTGTGGCAGTTGTCACACGGACGGCGCGCTGGTAGGCAACGTTAATCAATCTCGCCTGCTAGCAGGATCTAACACCGGCATCGCCTACTCCAGCCCCTTCATCGACGACTTCCCCGGCATTGTCTACCCACCCAACCTAACACCCGACTTGGAAACTGGTCTAGGCAGCTGGACAATGGATAGACTAGTTCAGATGATAAGAATTGGCACTATCGATCATAGCTCGCGAAGCCTCCCTGTCATGCCTTGGCCGGCCTTCATAAACATAACCGAGGAAGACGCCTTCGCGATTGCAGCTTATCTGAAGAGTTTGACACCAGTTAGGCATCAGGTGCCCAGCAACGTGGGCAGAGGACAGCGATCAATCGCTCCCTATGTGCATTTTGGGGTTTATCAGAGCAGATAGATTGAATTGCTATTCGAATGGACTGGTGAATGTCTGAAGTAGGAAAGAATGGGAACAGATTTATTTTTGCAATATTGGCTACATACTATCTGAAAAATAAACCGCCCCTTTTCTGTTTAACGTTATCAGCCTGACGTAAACAGAACTACTGACAGTAGATTGCGATCAGGGTCCCGAAACCACGCTACTCTTGAACCATCTGGAGTAATCAACGTGTCGTTCTCAGTATGTGGAAACCCGTCGAATCGTTCAAACTCAATGCCACTGCCAGCCAAAACGTAACGATACTGTCGACATTGGGAACACCGAAGCCGAGCACAGTATGTTCAGGTGGTGTAGTCGATGGAATAGGCGCAACGCGCAGAGCACTCCCATCAAATACTAAAGAGCCGTCAGACTTGTACAAATTGCCTCGCGGATCGCTGTCAGAAAGTATCAGCAGGCAATCTCTATGGATAATTACAATTGTAGACGTGGGAGAACAGGTACAAGTTACAGATTTACCGATTTTGTGGGAGTCAACGGTACAGATCCCCGCAATATAAGCACCCGCTATTGGCACAAAGCGGTAGTTCGATAGAGGGTAGTTCCAGTCAATGATCAAAGGGCCGGCGTACTTTGATCCAGCAATTTCTCCACAAAAATCAAACTATTCCTACTCCTTTGATTGCTGCAACAGAGTTTTGCCTTGGCCAGATAAGTCATAGACTCCACGGGACACGTTTTGAAACCAGCCATAATGATTGTCGTAGACTATAGCTCTGGATTTAGGAAGCCCCAGTTTCTTCGCAATATCGCTGGCCTTGGTAGCGCCGTGTTTACTTAGGTAGTTAGCAATTTCGATGGCTTGCTGTTTGTAGGCGGTCATTCGACCTGTTTTGGTAGAGGCTCCGCCCAGGTTTGGGTCGCCAGCTCGTGCGACAAACTCATCGACTAGCCAAGCTTGTCTTGGTTTGGATTGTCGTGGTTGAGAGGAAGTGGAGTCGACAAGAAGTTGCACAGTTTTGCGCTTGGGATTAATAGCGACTAATCCTATGCCGAGCATCTTCAAGAGCTTAACTATTCGTTTTCGCTTCGTCTTTTTTAAGGCGCCACAGGAATTGGGCACACCTATGTAAACGATTGGACTTAATATCAATCGGTCAACTGCTTGCAGAATTATTTCCAGATTAAGCGACAGTTTTAGTTCGATGATAGTGGGTGGTTGCGCTTCTTCGTTGGCAGCGGATTTCTTAATTGCTACGACATCGCAATTTTCAACTTCGGCCTTAACTTCGTAGTCTTGTTTTTCGAGGAAATTTTTGAGAGGAAGATAGAGATCAGATTCTTTCATAATGAAGGAAGTGTGGTTTTTTAATCAATGGCGTAACTCTATACTGCTAAAATGAAATAGTGCCCAGAGGCGGAATAACCCAAACACCTTAAGGATATTTGACCCCTGCTCCACACCGTTTGAAACGATCTACTTGTAGCACTTGCCAAATATAGCCAGCCCATTGAAACTAACCGGCCAGCTGAGGCTCCTCCTACCCACAAAATCAATCGTCTGATCTAGCCCGAAGGATACGGCTCCAGATGTTCTTATCTGTGGTCTCTATAAGTTCACGCAGCAGTAAACGGAAGTTCAAGTTGGTTTGTGCCGCCTTCTCAATCTTGTCGATGTACTCCACGCCATGGAGTTCGACTAGCTCTTCCAGAGGCCCGGCCGCGAGACTGTTTATCACGGTGTCTGATGTGGTTAAGGAGATAATATGCAGCATGGCTGCCCAGTTTAGATCTGGGTGATCCATTTCCATGTCCGCGAACTTCTCTATCGCCCAATAACATGAGTGATCCTCATTCGACGAATTTTCGCTCTCGTGGACTTCAATGTAGGCATTGACCCACTCGTTTAACTCTTCCATTTCCATGCTGCGCTATCTCTTTATCTGGTCTAGATGTATCGAACTACAGTCTGTGCAGTGCGCATATCTTGTTGCCGGATGGGTCACGCAGATAGGCTAGGTACATTGAGCCGGTACTTCCCTCGCGCAAACCTGGTGCATCCTCACAGTCTGTTCCGCCGTTCTCAAGGCCAGCGGCATGCCACGCATTCCCCGCTTCGATGTTCTCGACACTAAAGCCAAGGGTGCTGCCGTTGCCATGGCAGGCGGGCTCGCCGTCGATGGGCTTACTGATAGAGAATATGCCAGTCTTGTTCATCCAAAATACGCGACCTTTGTCGTCTGTGACACCCGGCTCATAGCCAATGGCGCCCAGAATGGCATCATAAAAGGACTTGGATTTTTCGACATCATTGGCACCGAGCATTACGTGACTAAACATTTGTTGTTCCTTATCTATTGGTTATCTCTTACGAAAGAAGCTGTTTACTGATTTGGTTCGGAATAATACCTAGCCAATTAGCTATCAGCCAGCAATCACTGCAAATTGTTTGCATTTAGGAAACGATTGAAATCAATCCTAGTCTGCCAAGCTACCCAGCTGACCTAGAAATTCATCCACATTGCGCAAGCAGCGCAGATCAAATAACAGCCGACCGTCGGAGACCCGGCCTATAACAGGCTTCGGCAACGCACGAAAAGCAGAAGACAGTCGCTGCAAGGTCTCATCGGTCCTGCCCTTCTCTGCTATTGGCGTAATACACAAAGCACGACTCTCCATGAGGTCTAAAGGCAGTGCACCGCTGCCAATCTGGCTCTTACAGGCCTGCACGGTTACCGAGGCCCTACCAGCCAGACGCTCGCTTAGAGCGGCAATCACCTTTGCAGCGACCTCCTCAATCTCCGCTATGGGCCGCGCGAGGTCTGCCAACATCGGCAGACGAGATCCCAGACGGTCTGGATCTTTATAGATATTGATTACCGCAAGCAACGCCGCCAGGGTGATCTTGTCGACTCTGAGGGCGCGCTTAAGCGGATTGCTCTTCACTCGCTCTATCAGCTCGCGCTTACCCACGATAATGCCCGCCTGAGGACCACCAAGTAGCTTATCTCCACTAAAAGTAACGAGGTCGGCACCCATCTCGACTGTGTCTTTGACAGTAGGCTCATACGGCAGATTGAACTGACGTAGATCGACCAGCGAGCCGCTACCTAGGTCCGAAACGAAGGGAATACCTTTCTCTTTGGATAACTCACTCAATTCGGATTCCGCTACGGATTTGGTAAAGCCCCGTATCTCGTAGTTGCTGGTATGCACCTTCATCAACAGGCCGGTATCGCTATTAATGGCCGCCGCATAGTCTTTCAGATGCGTTCGATTGGTCGTACCTATTTCGCGCAGCATGCAGTGCGCGCTCTCCATGACATCGGGGATACGAAATGCACCACCTATCTCAACTAACTCTCCGCGAGAGATAATGACTTCCTTATTCATAGCCAAGGTATTGAGAACCAACAGTACGGCCGCCGCGTTGTTATTCACAACGGTCGCTGCCTCAGCGCCCGTCATCTCACAAATGGCGCGTTCCAAATGAGTGTCTCTATCACCACGCTTTCCACTTAGCAGGTCGTATTCTAGGTTTGTCGCATGAGTTGCGGCCGTGATCATGGAATCCACCGCCTCAGCCGGCAGGCTAGCCCTACCCAGGTTCGTGTGGACAACAGTGCCCGTCAGGTTAAATACCGGTATCAATGTGCTGGAGAATTGCCCCTCTACGGCTTGGGAAATCTTCAAGCAGAACTCCTCAAAAAAATCAGCCGTGGACATCCAAGTCAAAGCGCTGCGCTCTTCTTGTAGTAAGGACTCTCTTAAATTGTCAATCTGACGTCTCGCTTCATCCTTGACGCTTTTGTGTCCGAATTTGGCGATCCGCGACGCAAGCGAGTCTGATTGAAGGAGCTTATCAATAGAGGGGAGATTCTGAAGATGGTTTTTCAATTTTATAACGCCGGCTAGAATAGGCAGTGGGTATTGATATGTTGAGATTGAGAGCGCTGCAGTAATTGCGCATATAATCCAAGAATCTCTAATCTATGCAATATACTGAACGGTTGCAACCAATTGAGAAACAAAAAGATTCTATTGCACACCAGGCGTTCAAATGAATACACTCAATAACTGAATACATATCTAGAAGATAATCCAATGGCCCCCAAACCAACTGTACTCTTAGCAAATGAATTTCACCCAGAGACTATTCAAAAACTGGATGAAAAATTCAAGACACATCATCTATGGAAGCTATCTTCTGATGAAAAGAAAATCCTTATTCAAGAGCTAAATGGAAAGTGTGATGCCGTAGCCACCGCATCCTGGATGGTTGATCCTTTCATTTATGAATTAGGTTCTCTCAAAATGATTTCTTGCTTCGGTGTGGGAGTCGACGCAGTAGATTTTGAAGTAACTCGCAGCAGAAACATTCGTGTCAGTAACACACCTGATGTACTCAACGATGCTGTTGCAGATATTGCTATCGCCCTTGTACTAGCCACCACCAGAAATATTGTAAGTGCCGACCGCTTTGTACGCGAGAAGAAATGGCAGCAGGGGCCGTTTCCGTTCGGCATGGGTTTAGCCGATAAAACTCTGGGAATAGTAGGTTGCGGCCGGATAGGCGAGGAAATTGCTAATCGGGCTCTAACATTCGGCCTTAAAATTGCGTATCACAACCGAAACCCGAAAGACTTGCCCTATAGCTACCATTCCAGCATAGCCGAGCTAGCCGAGGCCTCAGACTTTTTGCTCTGCATGTTGCCCGGAGGCGAAGGCACCAGAAACGCCATCAATGCAGACATACTTAGAAAGCTAGGCCCCATGGGAATTTTCATCAATGTAGGACGAGGCTCTAGCGTCGATGAGGTCGCGCTAGCATCAGCTTTGCAGGAAAAGCATATTTTTGCAGCAGGCTTAGATGTCTACGCTGACGAACCGAATGTCCCGGAGCAACTACTCGAGCTGGACAACGTGGTATTACTACCACATATTGGTAGCGCTACTGTAGAAACGAGGATAGCAATGGGCAAGCTAGTGATCGACAACCTAGATGCCTATTTTTCCGGCAAGCCACTCATCACCGAGGTGAGCTAATATGCATCTTCAAGAAAATGTGGAGACCTATTGCCCCTCTTGCGGTGAGCCTATTCAATTGCTAGTGGATTGCTCTATTCCCGAACAAGAATATATTGAAGATTGCCAAGTATGCTGCCGGCCTATTCAAATTAGCGCAAAGGTCGACTCAGACGGGATCCCCGCAATCACAGTACAAAATGAATCTGAGTAGCGTGCGGAGGACTATTCCAACAAATAGTAGTAGATGTATTTTGCCTCGTTGTCATACATCAAATGAAAGTCTTTTTCTGTCAATCGCTCATCGGCCAGATCGATTTCTGTAAACATATCCCGATAAGAATTACTAAGGGAGTTATAGACAAACTCCTGAACGATCAAAATATTGAAATCCTCCATTCCCTGTTCGCGCGCATGCTCACAAAAAATATTCCAGAGCACTGGCCGCTTCCTTAGCTCCTCGTACTTTGCCGCCTGTATAAGCGCATCCCCAAACAAGTCGTAGGAACGGATACCGCCACTCTGGAACGTACCCTGAACCGAATTATAGGCCAGCCCCATTGCCCCCTTTATTGGCCTAGAATAGTTAAACTTCTTAACTTCCAAGTTAAAGGCTTCAAACATTGTTAATGCAGTGGACACGGCGCTATCCGCTAATGAACTAGAATCAATTGGCAGAAAAGGGTAGCCAACAGCACTAATAAAACCATCACCTGTCTCTTTCAGTCTAAAAGCTCGCGATCTAAGCGGATTGTGCTCGTAGCCTTTCATTCACACTTGCAGAAACGATTGAAAAATACCTAGGAAGAACTCTTGCGTCTTCTCATGACGGATTTCACCAGATCGCTGCACATCAAATACATTGATAATTGCCTTACCCTCTTTTAAAGGCATGGTGTTCTCGAGCTCATCTCCTAACTTAATACGTTCTAGTTGATGCGGGTAAACCAACTTGGATAATTGGTTGTATAGGTGTTGCCGTGTATCAGCATCGGTTGATTTAACATAGAAGCGTGTGCGCCCGGCCTCAAAGAAAACCCAGCTAACCATTGTTCCGCCCAAGAAACCTTGCAAAAGAAGTATGAAATAGAGTTGATTTGCGGCAGCGCCAATAGCATTAGTAGCCACAGCTACAACTAGAATAAGAATGACATTTCTAAAGAAAGTATATGAATATTCCGCTTTGTACGAGAACGCCGTGCCTAACATCAAAACAAAACTTATCTGCCCAATTATAGAATTAGATAATTCTTGAAGCTCTTCATCATTTGTAGCACCCAAAAAGAAAATATATAGAACTGCGCAAAACCCCATCAAAGCTGAAAAACATATAAAGTCTAGAACTAACGGACTCCTTTTATTCAGTTGTGTGACTGCGATCGTTATTGCTGGATATAGAGCCAGAATTATTACGGGAATAGCATATGTAAATAACATGTATCCTGCATAAGGATTCCCCTTCGCAAGCGCATTGCTGTAATTTATCATCGTAGAAAGCACTAAAAGAATAGCAAGAGACCTTCCGGGCCAACCCCTTAAGCCGGCCGATGCAGCATTGCTCAATTCAGAGCTAAGCTCTTCGATATGCTCTTTGCAATAAAGTGAGTACTTATCACCTTTAAAAGCTGTATTATTCACTCTACTACTCTCATTTCGGGTATCGGGCTGCATTAGCCACAACTACTATTATTTGATAAATTGAACTTAATGTGGAAGATTCTCAACTGGCTTGATCAAAATACGGTAATCCGCAGAGATAAATCTAAGAAAACTCAATATTGCAATCTGATTGACGGCCTGCGCCAACTAATCTTTAGCCAAAACTCCCAGTGAATATAATTACCTACTTAGCGTTTGCGACATATATAGCCATTATATTTAGTTTAATATGGGCTCGACTCCGGTTTTTTAACACTCAGGGAATGCAAGTTACGGCTTGGGTTCGTTTATATGATCCTATGGTGGGGGTCCAAATCCTCACAACCTTCTACAAGTTCTATAGCGCCCCGGACAGCGCAATAGCTTCATCGTGGGCTTGGCTGGCAGCACTTTTAGTCTCGATATCACTATTTTGGTGGACTATCTTGCCTGCAAGAAAATTAGACTTCGCGTTTAGTAAAAACGTGGGCGAGCTCCTTACCACTGGGCCATATGCATTGGTTCGCCATCCTTTCTATACCTCCTACATTCTGTTGTGGGCTTCAACTACTATTTTATTCAATTCCGTTTTTCTCTGGCTTACATTACTCTACTTGGTAACTTTCTACTTCATGTCCGCTAGAGACGAAGAGAAAGTTATATTGAACAGCGAGCATTCGAAAGAATATTTTGAATATCGTAACCGCGTAGGAATGTTTTTACCGAGGATTACAAAATGGAAAAGTTAACTTTTAGAGAAATCGAAAACAGAGCTGAAACTGAGTTATATATTGGAAAAGTCCAAAACGGCACAGGGGTCAAGCTGCCCTTGAATTATGTTGAAAATAGCCTGAATATAGGAGTTTTCTTACACGACAAATTGGTGGCCGGATATATGATCGTTACCAAGCCAGGCTAAAGAAGCTTAATGTTTGTTCCAGATTCAATAAAAAATTCAAATGATTTTTTTAAAAACAGTCAGCATGACATGCTTGAAGTCAATGGACTTTGGATTGGGCCAACGCTTAAGACGCCGCAACAACAATTTAGAGTTTGGCGTCATATCGCCATGAAAGTCATAACATCAAGAAAAAAATATGTGTTGCTGATGAGCAATTCCAAAAACAAAAATATTCAGCATTTGCACGGACTAATTAATTCAGTACCCATTTATGAGGGAGCACCAAACTTAATGGTTGGCGACGAAAGCCATGAAACCATTCGCGTTGGCTTTACCACTCCCTGGAGCATAGTCTTGAACGCACCAAAGTATTTGAAAGAACTTTCGCAGAGGCAAACCTACTTGCGATCTTTAAAGCATTCAAAATCCGAATTTGCATGAAGTAGTCATTCGCGTATTTTCTGGCACACCTTTTTGCTTGAACGCAAGAAATTGGGCTCCTGTATTTAACAGGAGCATGCGACCGGTAATCTAGCAAGTTCGCTGGATTTTGACCTGCAAGTGCATTATTCTCCCCTACCCGCACAGGGCGGCAATTTGTCGCCCTATCTGTGCATAAATCGAGCAGCTGGCTTTCACTGAAAGCATGACCGGAACTGTCCTGCAGACTGCCCCCCCTAAGCTGCCCCGACGAACGTCCCTTCCCCTCGTGGGTTGGGGGAAAACAGTGTAGCTTTACATAAGAAACAAGGTATTTTTCGCGCTATGAGCAGAACTCAGACTAAGAAACCCGCCAAGACTAAGAAAACCATTAAGAGCAAGAAATTCGTCTACGCATTCGGCAAGACTACTGATGGCAACGCCACTATGCGCGAGCTGCTCGGTGGCAAGGGTGCCAACCTAGCTGAGATGGCCTCTATCGGCCTGCCAGTGCCTCCAGGCTTTACCATAAGCACCGAAGTCTGCACCTACTACTATGATCATGAGCAGCGCTATCCTGCGGCCTTGCGCCAGAGGGTAGCCGACTCGATAAAGAGCGTCGAGAAGCAGCTCGACAAGAAGTTCGGCGGTCGCAAGAACCCATTATTGGTATCTGTACGCTCCGGAGCCCGCGATTCCATGCCGGGCATGATGGACACGATCCTTAACCTAGGCCTGAACGACGAGACTGTCGAAGGCTTGGCCGATGTTTCGAAGAACCCCCAATTTGCATGGGATTGCTACCGTCGTTTCATTCAGATGTACGGCGGCGTGGTGATGGGCGTTACCGCTCGCACAGAGGAAGAGGAAGACCCCTTCCACGTGCTTCTGGAGAAGCTGAAGCACAAGGAACGCGCGGAGTCAGACAACGACCTGAGCACCGAGAATCTGCAAACGCTAGTCACTCAATACAAGGCACTGATCCGTAAGCGCACTCGCGGCGCATTCCCGCAAGACGTCATGCAGCAGCTCTGGGGCGCTGTAAGCGCCGTATTCGGCTCCTGGAAAAATGAGCGCGCCATCCTCTATAGGCAGGAATACGGTATTCCCGCTGAGTGGGGCACGGCAGTGAGCGTTCAGGCCATGGTGTTCGGCAATGCCGGCGACGACAGCGCGACTGGGGTTGCCTTTACCCGCGACCCAGCCAACGGCGAGAAGGTGTTCTACGGCGAGTATCTCATTAACGCGCAAGGCGAAGACGTGGTGGCAGGTGTGCGCACGCCGAATGCCATCAGCAAACTTGCCAAGGAAATGCCCAAGAGCTTCAAAGATTTAGAAAAGGTTCGATCCAAGCTAGAAAAGCACTTCAAGGACATGCAGGACTTCGAGTTCACCATCGAGAAGAAAAAACTTTTCATTCTGCAGACCCGAAATGGTAAGCGTACCGGTCTTGCTGCGGTGAGAATCGCCGTAGAGATGCAGAAAGAGCGCCTGATGAATGTTGAGACGGCGCTACTGAAGATACCCGCCGAGTCTATAGATTCATTGCTGGTGCCCGTTTTCGATCCCAAGGCATTGAAGGTCGCGACAGTTATCGCGACTGGCCTACCGGCAGGCCCAGGCGGCGCAACTGGGCGCATCGCCTTTACCGCGGCTCAGGCCGAGATGGAAACGCGCAAGGGAAACCGAGTCGTGCTATGCCGCACAGAGACCTCCCCTGATGATTTAAAAGGAATGCTGCACTCACAGGGCATCTTGACTTCCCGTGGTGGCGTGTCCTCTCACGCAGCGCTCGTTGCCCGTCAACTCGGTAAGGTATGCGTCTGCGGAGCTAGCGGCATGAGCATCAACTACGAGAAGAAAACTCTAACTGCAGGCAAGGTAGTCCTGCGTGAAGGCGACTACATATCTATAGATGGCAGCACCGGCGCCATCTACAAGGGCATGATAGAGAGCACCGACTCCGAGGTTAAGCGCGTGCTAGACGGAGGCCTGAAGCCTACCAAGAGCTACACCTATGAGCTGTTTCAGACAGTCATGAAGTGGGCCGACAAGCACCGCACCATGAATATTCGCACCAATGCCGATACGCCAACTATGGCTAAGCAAGCCGTGGCGTTCGGTGCCGAAGGCATTGGTCTATGCCGCACTGAGCACATGTTCTTCGAAGGCGATCGCATAGACTATATGCGCCAGATGATCCTGGCCGTCGACGAGGTGCAGCGCCGCACCGCCCTGAAGAAGCTACTACCTTTTCAGAAGAAGGACTTCGTTGGCATCTTCAAGGCCATGAATGGCCGCCCGGTGACGATTCGTCTTCTGGATCCGCCACTGCATGAATTTCTTCCTCACGACGACGTGGTAAGACGCCAACTGGCTGAGAAGCTCGGCGTGCCTTTCGATTTCGTTATCGATCGCATCAAGTCTCTACACGAAGAGAACCCCATGCTCGGTTGCCGCGGCTGCCGCCTGGGCATCATCTATCCTGAAATCACCGAGATGCAGAGCCGCGCAATCTTCGAGGCGACTGCACAGGTTCTAAAGGGCAAGAAGAAGATCAAAGTAAAGCCAGAGATTATGATCCCCCTGGTGGGCTTTCGCGCAGAACTCGCGGATCAGCTCAAAATTGTGCATCGCGTCGCAAAAGAGGTGATGAAGAAGCACAAGATCCGCATCAACTACATCGTCGGCACCATGATCGAAGTGCCACGTGCAGCAATCACTGCCGACGAGATAGCGAAAGAAGCAGATTTCTTCAGCTTCGGTACCAACGACCTGACGCAGACCGCACTCGGCTTAAGCCGCGACGACATGGGTTTGTTCTATGACCAGTACCAAAGCAAAGAAATCTATAACAAGAACCCCTTCGCCAGTCTCGATCAACACGGCGTAGGCAAGCTCATCGACTTCGCAGTCGACCGCGGGCGTTCCACAAAGCCTGATCTCAAACTCGGTATCTGCGGCGAACACGCCGGAGACCCTGCCTCGATCGACTTCTGTCACCGCGCAGGTTTGGACTACGTGAGTTGCTCTCCGCCACGCGTGCCTATAGCCAGATTGGCAGCGGCGCAGGCGAAGCTGCGTAACAGTTAGTGTAATTAGTCCTCTGCGCATACTTCTTCATTGCGCAGAGGACTAATAGTTCTGGTATCAGTGGTTCAATTAACTGCGTCAGCAGTTTGCAACAAGCCCATCAGCGCAAAATCACAGGGAACAAGCAGCCCAAAGGCTGTGTGGACTCTTCCGCCTCTGGGCTGCCTCTGTTTCGCTTTCTCAAACTTTTGCAGTATTTCTCTCACCTCATATTCAATTAATTCCCTCTGGGCAAGTTATCCGCAGCCTTTACTGTCATTGCTGGGTTTCTTTTTGCTAAGCAATTGTCCTATCAAACTAATCGCTGAACCTTACCAAAACCTGTATTTGTTGGACCTGACGTCAGATGTCGTGATAATTGAAAATTCTCGCCCCCGATTAAAATGGCTATTATTTTGGGTATTGCACGCTTAAACAGTATCCACTGTTCCAAGCCAATGCCAAACAATGCGAACTGTTCACATTGGCTTTACTGTACAAAACCACATGAGCTCTACGGACCATAGTAGTCTGATGTGATTTGAGCCAGTATCTACTTCAAGCAGTAGCGAAGTATCAAAATAATAATTATAAGAACCATGCGAATCAACTGGGATGCAGTTGAAAATTGAGGGATAGGCCTCATTTTCCTTTCTGGGATCCGCATGCAACTGGAGGTCTCAATGAGCCAAGTAACAACAGATGCAAGTGAAATACCTAACCCGTTTCCAAACGGCCGTTATTACCAGCACTCCGGCATTGTTCCGAAATACTCAGTTCTAACTACATTCGCCTTCCTTATACCGATCTCACTAATACTAGGCGTTCTATACGGTATCGCAAATTTCTGGGCTGGATTACTAGCCTCCTTACTTGCGCCAATCCCGCTGATCGGAGGTTTTGCAGGATTATTAGACTTGATTCCACTTTGGCTGCTTGTGATAGCGCTAACGTCAGCAACTGACTCTGTCACCAAATTCAGGAAAATAAGACGCCCTGGATTGAGTACTATGTTCCGGTTAGTCATTGCTTGTCTGGCGTACTACATTTGCTGGGTAGTTTGGGTTGCGTCGTTTACCATCCACTATGAAATATTAGACTCAATTGGACATTTTGACTTAACTACTGAGTTATTGAAGTCGCCTCCACTCCTATGGGAGCTAATTCAAGGCATCGGACAAAATCGGCCCGTAGCAGTAATTTTTCCAATGCCTTACGAAGCCAATTGGTTGTTCTGGATAGTTGAATTCTGCTTAGTCTTTGGCGGAGTCTGGACAATAACACACGGCCTAACGATCGATCAGCCCTTCTGTGAAAAATGCCAGAAGTGGTTTATTCAAAAGGACGCCTGTTGTTGGTTCGAGCCGTCCCTAGAGACAAGCGAGATTTGCAGGGCATTCGACGAGGATCACAAAGAGCCTTTGGATGTGCTTATTCCGATTCCTCTAGAATCCGTTCCAGAATTGTTCAAAAAGCCAGGCAGTTTCTATCGAGCCGATCTCGAATATTGCCCGGAATGTGAAGCCGCCCGCACTATAGACATAGACTTGGTATCGCGAACAACGACCAAGGACGAGGGCGAGTTTGAAGAGTCGTCGACCACACTTATCCAGAATTTATGGGTTACAGCTGAACACTTTAAGAAGATAAAGTCGATTGCGGCTATCCCATCAACTGACGCCGATAGGGTCTAAGGCAGCTGCCTCGTAAAGGAAAGCCTAGCCAGCTGACAAAAGTCCTTTTGCTTAACCCAATTTGAGGTGAATAGTGGCGACTAATCCAAAAGGAGAATTTTGTTCTAGTCTAAGATAACCATCGTGCCCTTTCGCTACGGACTCCACGATGGCCAGCCCTAGGCCAAAACCGCCCGCATTCGACTCGCGCGCGGCAGACAGTCTGCCGAACGGTTCTAGCGCAGCATCAACCTTACCTAGCGAAATACCTGGGCCGGTGTCCCGAACTGATATTTCGACACCGCCCTCTACTTCGCTAATATTTACGTAGACACTTCCCGCATATTTTACAGCGTTGTCGATAAGGTTGCTGACTGCACGAGCAAGAGCATAAGGTCTGCAGTTAAAATGAATCGATTCCTGAAAATAAAAGTCGACCTTAGCCCCTTTGTCTCTGAATTCTACGCATTCACTTTCTACTAAAGCACGTAAGTCGATTTGCTTTCTTTGTTCATTTCGGGATTCCCCTCTAAGAAAATCTAAAGCAGAGGAAGTGATATTTTCCATCTCCTCAATACTGGATATAAGATCATCCCTAACACCAACATCATCAATTAATTCAGCCTTGATTCGAAGTGCTGTTAGAGGAGATCGTATGTCGTGACTAATAGCAGCCAATGTATTACCCCTCCTCTCCATTCCCTCTATCACCTGCCTTTGCATTGAATTGAATGTTGCAATGGTATCCTTGATATCTGAAGGTCCGCTCTCTTCAATTTCAGCAACTTTTAGCTCAGAGGCAAACGTCTTCGTGGCTTCTGTAAGTTTCTTTAAGGGTTGATGCATCCGGCGAATAAACAACAGCGCAACAGCCCCAACAATCAAGAACGCAATACTAGAACGTAAGAACCAGTCAGCCAACTGCGGAGTCAAATGCCATTCGTGGGGGTGAATCTCTGCATTCAACCATGTGTCCTGTGCGATTCGCAGACTGAGTACCATTCCGTCAAATGGAAACCTCATTTCTGCACTATCGCATTCACTATAATCAAAATCAGATTGTGTCATGCTAACGAAGCTAGCCCGTACGGAACCAATCTCTGTCGCAAGAGAATTGCTTATTGCGGTAGCAATTGATGGCGCCGGAGTGGATTGACGCATACTGACAAAAGGAAGTGTGGTCAGTGTATAGCCTTCATGACAATGAGATATCTGAGACAGGTAGCTCGACGCTTCCTCGTCTTGCATGTTCATCAGAATCGGGGTGATTCGCGAAATTCGATTGTACGTGGATTCTGACAAGGCCATATCGGTAACAGAATTATTTTCAAGGTATTCAAATAGGGTAAGAACTGCCAGCAGCAAAATGTAGGATACACAGAGCAGTGCCATCATTTGTGACGTTGTAGTTTTCGGAAGTATTCGCTTAAGCATCAGCTTTCCGACCAGCTAATAGTCGAGGAAAACTGATATCCGCCGCCCCATACAGTCACAATAATTCTCGGATTCTTTGCATCCTTCTCGAGCTTACGTCTTAGCCGACTAATTTGGATATCTATACTACGATCATATAGCTGAGCTTCGCGACCTTTGGTCAAGTTAAGAAGCTAATCTCGACTAAGCGTTACCCCAGCATGTTCAATAAACGAAATAAGTAAAATATGCTCACTTGAGCTAAGCCGAACGATCACACCATCCTCACCGATTACCTCTTTCTGAGAGAAGTTAAAATTCCAACCTTCAAATTGCACGATCCCCATGGTTTGTCGCTGTCTAGGAGGCAGCATTGTGCTTCTCCTAATCACAGATTTTATTCGAGCAAGTAATTCACGGGGAATAAAAGGTTTGGTGACATAGTCATCAGCACCAAGTTCAAGGCCAACGATTTTATCAGTCTCCTCAACTAGGGCGGAAAGCAAGATAATTGGAATCCTGGTTGATTCTTGGAGTCTTCTACAGATTGAGAATCCGTCCTCTCCGGGCATTAATATGTCCAGAACTATTAAGTCAAATGCAGTCTTAGCGAGCTCTCCATCCATTTCACGACCGTTCTTTGCGGATGTTACTGTAAATCCATTTTTTTCAAGGTATCGAGCGAGCGGTAGCCTAATTTAGCTATCGTCATCAATTACCAAAATATGTGCTTTCTGTTCTTTCATTGGAACGCCACTGTATTGCGAGGTAGAGACTACAACCTTGATCGATGATCGTGTTTTTGCGATGTCGTTTCAATGCGATTTGTAACAAATTGTTCCATAGCGACGATTGGGAACACATCGTTACAATTTTCTTTAAATTCGACAAACTTCTGAATGCATGCGCCCTCTAGACTCCGGAATTCATTATTGATCTAAGAGGAACCGACTATGAGCAACACAGTATACGGCACTCGAGTCTCGCGAATACGACTATCGATTTTAGCTCTGATTTTTACGCAGACGATGTTCGCGCAAGAGACAGATGTTAAATATGGCGTCAGTGAGGGTACTGAGTCCTACCCCTCAGCCTATTTTCAACAATACAATCCACAATCAGCACTCGACTTAGTTGAGAGAATTCCAGGGTTCAGAATTAATCGAGGTGCAATTAGGAGAGGGATTGGCGGCAGTGCAGGCAACGTACTTGTCAACAGCGCAAGGCCACTGTCTAAGTCAGGAGGCCTTGAAGATGCCCTACAACGAATCAATGCATCATCGGTTGTCAGAGTCGATCTAATTCGCGGTGCTGCCAGCTCCAGTGAGGCAGAAGGCCAGAGCATAGTTGCTAATGTTGTAACCAATACCGGAAAACTAAGCACCCACTGGCTTGTCCGGATTGAAGACGCTAGCTACGAAAAAATCAACTCTTCAGGGCAACTCGTCCTCTCGAAAGGAATTCTTGGCTGGGATACAGCTACAAGCGTAAGGACTTCATTCAGAAGACGTCCGCTTAGTGGCACGAGGATAGCTTTAGACAAACTACACTCAACACAATTGGTTGAGCAGGAAAACAGCCTAAGTGAAACCCGCAATGTCGTTTTCTCAAGTACGGCAAGTAAAATTATCGACGAAGACACCTTCAATTTGAATGTACGGATTAGTGATTATTCACTTGATAGGAACACACAAAGACTAGGTTTCGGGAATGTGAACTTATCTGGAGAAGAAAACCAGCGCCGAAATATAGAATTCGCTAGGTCGAGAAAAGACGGAGAGTTGGCACTGGACTGGCCCAGGAACCTCGGAGCCAATTGGACATCTAAAGTGCTTACATTGGCCTCATTTGAAGAAACCAGTAGAAACACATTATCTCAGTTCCAACATCCTTCTGATCAGCTTCAGTCAGTTTCAAATTTCATTAACAACCAGGAAAAATACGAAGGCGTACTGCGCGGAGTCTTAGAGAACAATAGATCTACTGTACTGACATCTAGAATTAGCGGGGAAATTGCCTACAACAACTTGGACAGCGACCTTCTACTTACTGTGGATGATGCCGATGGATTTAACAACATCGCTCTGCCAACAGCAAATGTTGTGGTTGAGGAAGTTCGCAGCCAACTGCTTGCCGAACTGACTTGGAAAGCAAGCGAGGGTCTTATCGTTGAGGCGGGTATTGCTGCAGAATATTCCGAGATATCTGTTGCAGGGGATGCAACTAGCACTCAGAGCTTCTTTTTTGCAAAACCCTTTCTTTCACTGATTAGATAAGTAAATCCTAGCCTCCAATTATCTGTACGAGCACGCCAAACAGTGGATCAACTAAGTTTCGGAGATTTCGCCGCATCGGCATCTGCAGCCGATGATCGATTTGTCGATGGCAACCCTGACCTTGGGCCGGATAGAGCCACCCGTTTATCAACAGCCATCGACTGGCGATCTAGATCAGGAAGCGCAATAAATATCGAACTATTTCATGAGTGGCGCGACGAAGTGCTCGAACAGGTGATATTGCCTTCCGGCATTCAAGGTTTGAGCAACGCGGGTTCAGCTCGTCTCTGGGGAATTAACACTGCACTGTCGATACCACTTGAAAGCATAATTCCTGGTGGGCTCTTCGGAATAGAGGCCGAGATTAGGGAATCTGTTTTTGAAGACCCAATCATCTCTCGAAACCGGCCTCTTTCTAGCGTGGACGACGCGGATATCTTAGTGGAATTTCGCCAAGACTTAGTCTCTCGTCAGTTTTCTTGGGGAATTTCCTATCGCGCGCCACTAGAGGGACCGTATTATTTTGCCAATGAAATAAGTCTTAACAGAGACAGTGAATCCTGGGGTGCGTTCGCGGAGACTACTCGTTTTCGAGGAGTAAAAATTAATTTTGAGCTCTCGGGCATAGGAAAACGGTACTTTTCAAGAGAGCGAGCATTGTATTCTCCCGACCGAAGCTCCGAATATTTAGGCCGCCAGCTAATCAGTCAAACACAGGGAATGTTCGCCACCCTGACCTTATCAAGCAACTTATGATGATTTTCCAGCACCTGCAAAGCCGCTTCTCTGGACACCATCTGCTCAATTCAAATTACTCAGACCCTTTTGGTCTTTGCTTTTTATTTATAATTCGAGCCTTTGATCGCAGAAGGGGTCATAGCCTATTTCTGACAGATTAGGAGTTAACTTGTCGCTACCATTTGGTGACTGCCATTTGCAAAGCAACGATCATAGATCTGCCCAAGGAGCACACAAAATGACAAATACTAATGAGCAGCTGTCTGCTGAAGATGGAATTACGGCCGATATCGCTCAATTTCCTGAAGCAATTAGTACGAAGAACCTAGTCAAATACGGAAGCTCCGTAACCACTGACTTTGTCAACATGAGCAAGAACTTCCAGTACGAGATGGCGGCAACGGTAAGTAGGGAGGCGCGGCTTGACGCGCTAAAGATACTCTTCTAAAGCCGCCCCTATACAGCAACGGCTACGATGAAACCCTCAGAAATTTATTTTGAAAGAGATAGAGAATTTGCACGTGTTGTGGGGAGTTTGAAAATGACCGCCAAAGAAAAAACAGATTTGAGTAGCCACACATAACAGTGGATCTCTACCTATCTTTTCACAAACTTGAAGGACAGGGATGGCTAAGTGAACGGTTCATAGACATAGAGACCACGCTCACGGACGACTGATTTCAGTCAATCACTAATTAACAAACCGGATTGCTAGACCCAGTGGTTGCCGTCCAGCACTGTTCTTTCACCGACACGCTGATTCCAGACCAGTGCGCCCGTGTCGGAATCAAGCACACAGAGATCGCCAGATTTCTTGCCGACGCTTAAGCGAAAATTTCTAACTTAAGTCTAGCTCAACATTCTCCCGTGCAAGTTGCACATTAGCCTTGTAGCCATTTTCCTTTTTGTACGACAGGAGCTGCTGGTAGATCTCATCTAGATCGCTGTCTTTTCGTTCAGGGTCGTGATGGGTAAGATACAGATTTTTTATATTGGCTCGTTCCGCCATATGCATGCCCCCATAGTAAGTGCTATGTCCCCATCCGGATTTTGTTTTATATTCTTCAATCGTATATTGAGAATCGATTACGGCGCAGTCTACATCTTGGATAAAGTCGATTATTACTTGTTCCTGCTCATTAATTATTTGTTGATAGTCTGCATATTCCTCATCTTCTGGATCGTAAATGTTGAGTGCTGGCTCATGATCACCTGTGAAGAAAAATTCCTGCCCGTCAGCTTCAATTTTGTATCCAAAATTTAGCACAGGATGGTTCATCAACATACTTGTAACTTTTGCTGTCCCTACTTCAATTACTTGACCTTCCCTTATGTTGTTATAGTTTAAATTCGCTTTTAGTTCATTTTCTCTTACAGGGAAGTAACAGTATTGCATTTGCGAAGAGAGAATTTCTTTTAGGTCCTTATTGTTGACGGGATCAAATGATCCATAAAAGTTAATATTGTTTCCGGGCACGAAGAGAGGGATAAAAAAGGGCAGTCCTTGAATATGGTCCCAGTGAGTATGCGTGATAAATATCGAGCAATTTACCGGAAGATTCTTCATGAGTTCTAAGCCCAAAGACCGAATTCCCGTTCCTGCGTCGATGATAATGACATCGCCGCTATCCGTAATTATCTCGATGCATGTTGTATTGCCGCCATACTTTACGGTATCCGGTCCTGGCACAGGAATTGAACCTCTAACACCTCTTATTTTTACTTTCACGGAACTACCCTCTATTTTCTATCTACTGATTTCTTACTCAATATGGTGAGGTTTTCTCAGCTAAGCTGATAACTGAACAAACACTTTTGCATTTTCGATTTCTTCTTCAACATTCGGCAGAGAGTTTGCAATCTCATCAAATGGTATCTCTAACCATGTTTGAACTCTGCCGGGTAAAGGAGAAGTCATTGATATTTGAATCTCTTCATCTGAGAGTGCTTTCGATACTTGGTTCGCTACGAAAACTAGCCAGCTCATTTCGACTTCATTGCCGTCAAGTAATGGTTCGTGGTGATAACGTATGGCGTCCACCATATTTTGAGGTAGCTGCCATTTTTCTGCCAACAAGGCACCTAATGCGGCATGGTCAATACCAAATGCCTCGTGTTCGATTTCATGCAAGGGTCTTTGCATCTCTTTCGCTTCTGCAAGAACACCAAGATAAGCCTCAGGGTGTGCTTAAGAGAATATCAATTGGCCAATATCGTGTAATAGACCACCAATGAAATACGCCGATTGATCTGACTTTGGAGCACCTACCTTCTGGGCGAGCAATTTTGACACTACTGCTGTAACCAAGGAATGCGACCAGAAATCCGCCATATTAAGACCCGATTTATTGGTCTTCGGAAGCGAGCCCATGGCAGCAACGCTTATGGCCAAACTCTTGATTGTATTGATTCCAACATAAACAACACTTTGCTATATGGAATCCACTTTTCGCGATAATCCAAAGTAAGCTGAATTTACCACTTTCAGTACTTTTGCTGTCAAAATGGGATCATGACTAACTTGTGCTACAAGTTCTTTGGTGGAGCTATCAATGTCAGCTGTTAGCTGTTAGCTGTTAGCTGTTAGCTCAAGAATTCTAATAACGCTTTGTGAGAATGTTGGAATATCCTCAAGCATTTTCGAGATATTTTCTTTAGAGAGTTCCATCTACCACACCTACAAAGAAGCGGGAGCCTTATTGGCTCCTGCCGAGTTTTCTAATAGCTGGATAAACCACAAGCAGCCTCCATACTATTACGGCCCTATCTGACTAAACTGTATCCCTATTCAAAATAGGGTCAGAGTAAAATGCAGCAGCTTTACTCTGGCTTCTATTTGATAAGGCGCTGATTCGTAATGGCGTTATTCCGACGGTTTGAAAGCCAGCAGCACATTACCAGCCACCTGAGAAAAAGAACCGTAACCGGAACCCACAAACACCATGCCAGATCCCGCAGCAATAGAATGGCTGTCGATCGAGCCGCCATAACCCTCGACCCCGTTGACAGTTTCAAAGTCCTTCACTGTATCGAATTTAAAGAGTTGTTCGCCTGTGTCCGAATTGAATACAAACAAGCGTCCGTCGAGCCCCCCGGTGATGACTGCTCCGTCCACAGACAACGGCGTGGCGGAGAATCCATACAATGATTCACAACGCCTAAGCCTTTCGCTGCGTTCGTCACCACATTCTGGCTGCACCTCGTAGGACCAACTTGGCTCGCCGGTTCCAACAAAATAAGTGTAAATACCGGCCCGAATGTTCTCGCTCCGATTGCCCGGATCGTTGATGGTCATGAAGGCGCGCTCGGAATCGGTGGCGATACCCCAGTGGTTGCCGCCCAGTGCTGTTCCTTCACCGACGCGCTGATTCCAGACCAGTGCACCCGTGTCGGGATCCAACGCCCAGAGATCGCCGGATTTCTGACCGGCAATCAACAGCTCTCGCTCGTCACTTTCTACTAAAATGGCCGGACCACCGAAATCAAAATCGACGGAGTTGGTATTATCAAGAATGATACAGTTAGGGCCATCGACCGTGCAGGCGAAATTCCACATGTCGTGCTCTAGCGCCTGGAAGACCCAGTTCGCTTCCCCCGTTTCCAGATTCAGCGCGATTATTGAATCGCTGGTGTTGGTGGTGGGGTGCGAGGTATTTTCGCCGGTGGTGACGTAAACCTGGCCTCTCTCTGCATCTACCGTCGGTGTAGTCCAGATTGGAGCACCGGAAGGGCCGCGCTGTTTTACACCGGTTGAGCTTACCATGCCTGTGTATTCAGCCGTTGGCATGGTGTGGTACTCCCACAGCTTTGCTCCAGTGCGCACATTCAGCGCCGTGACGGCGCCGTGATTATCGCAGCATTCAAAATTCGGATTGCCTCCCGCTACAACACCGGAACCGGAAATCGGCACAATTATTTTGTCTTCATAAATAACGGGTGAGCCAGTAAGCATTCCCTGATTGTTAGAGGCTTGGCCGCTCGCGACCCAGATCGCCTCGCCATTTTCCGCGTTGATGGAATGAATCATCCCGCGACCATCACCAAACACCAATGTACCCAAGCCATCGATTACCCCGTAGGCCAATGAAGAACGTAGGCGTGTGCCAGCATTGTAGACCCACTTGGCACAACCGCTGTTGGTATCCAGCGCAAAAACTCGGCCAGAGTCGGTGGCGGAATAGAAAATTGTTGAGCCAACGATCACCGGCGCGGCACGCAAACTGGACGTCTCTGGGAAAGCGACCGCCCAGGCCAGCTCCAGCTTTGACATATCGCCCGTAGTGAGGCCCGCCTGCGCGGCATCAAGATGGCGCGGGTTGTTGCCATCAGCCCCTGTGAAGGAGAAGGACAGCCCCTGCCCAAGGTCTACAGCCCGGTTATCGACCGCACACATGGTTGCAGCGACCCAGTCCCCCTCTTCAGTGGCCTGCTCCTGAGCCAAGCTAGGCTGAGCAGCGATCAGGCCTGCGCTTAGTAGCGCGGCCAAGGACAGATGGGTTCTAAAACTTGCTTTAAGACGAGAGTAAAAAAACATAAGTAATGCCCGTTCGATAGATGTTAGTTGTTAGTTCCATTCCTTTGAGAACCGTGCGTCTTGTGTTGCTGGTTCGTTTGGAGGGAAGCCCAACACCAAAAATACAATAATTGCCGGCATTGTGCGAATCTGCATTGGATTAAGATTAACAGAGGCACTATGTAGCTTGGATGACTGAGTCCCCGGGCAGTATTTCTTTCCCCCTCGCAAACGACTATTGCTTTACTACTACCTCAGCTGTTATTCGTTCAGTTAATATTGCTGTGCAGGGGTAACTCAGTTGTCTGCTTCATCGTCTCCATCACAAAGCTAGAGCTAACATCAAATAGCTCTGCTTTTATAAGCTGCTTGTACAATTTGTCATAGCCCTGCATGTCTTCCACTACAGCCTTCAATAGATAATCTAAATCTCCACTCATTCGATAGACTTCAAGAATTCCAGAGATATTCTGAGTGACTTTTTGAAATTGAGAAGCCCAATTGTCATTGTGCTCGTTAGTGCGAATCGAAATATACACGGTCAGAGGTAGATTGAGCTTCTGTGCATCTAAAATCGCGACTTGTTTTTTAATCACGCCGTCGGCTGTCAGTTTTTGTAATCGCCTCCAGCATGCCGATTTGGACATGCCAACTTTCTCAGCTAACTCTCCGGTAGAGAGGGATGAGTCTTGCTGAATTGATCGAAGCAGTAATAGGTCCTGTTTATCCACTTTTGACTCACCAACTATCTATTGTTTGGCATATTGTTCCATAATATTGAAATATAAGAAACATATAGATCATATTGAGCAGGAAAATAGAATAATTAGAGACAATGTCTCCCTTTTAGCGAGATACCATTGCCTGCAACTTTGGAGAGCAATGCAATGAGTACAGAGCTAGTCACTAAGATTCGAGATTCTGTTATAGGTGATGGTCAGTTAATCGAAACAAGCTTCGGACAAAAACCACTTATTTACGCGGACTACACCGCTTCTGGACGCTCCTTAGATTTCATCGAACAATTTATTACCAATAGAGTGCTCCCATTTTATGCGAACACGCATACCGAAACCTCATTTACAGGTGCGCAATCTACAGCGTTCCGCGAAGAGGCGCGACAGTCTATAAAACTAGCCGTCAATGCTGTTGAAGACGATCAGCTTATATTCTGTGGTTCTGGCGCTACCGCTGCCATTAACAAATTGATCGATATTTTGAATTTACGGCTCCCGGCGGATTTGAATGAGCGGCATAGATTTCTGGATTTAGTTCCTGCTGCATCTCGACCGGTCGTTTTCATTGGCCCTTACGAGCATCACAGCAACGAAATACCTTGGCGAGAATCTATAGCCGATGTTGTCGTCATTCCCTTGTCTGAATCAGGTCAATTGGACACCAAGGTTTTACATGCAAAGCTCATCGAGTTTGCTGATAGGTCGTTGAAGATTGGTAGCTTCTCTGCCGCATCAAATGTCACAGGACTGAAGACCGATGTCGATGAGGTAGCAGCGCTTCTACATCAATTCGACGCCCTGTCTTTCTGGGACTACGCAGCCGCAGCGCCCTATGTCTCGATCGATATGAATCCTTTAAACAGTGCTTGCTCAAAGGATGCTGTTTTTCTAAGCCCGCATAAGTTTGTTGGTGGTCCCGGCACGCCAGGCGTGTTGATTGTCAAAAAGAAATTACTCACAAATTCTGTTCCCGCATCTCCCGGTGGAGGCACAGTTCTCTATGTCACCCCAATAGATCATCAGTTTATTGCCGATCATGAGCGCAGGGAAGAAGGCGGCACGCCAGCTATCGTAGAATCTGTTAGGGCTGGACTAGTTTTCAAACTGCAGCAGGCAGTGGGAACTGATTTAATTGAAAGCTTGGAGGCGAGCTTTAAAGAACGCGCGTTAGCGCGATGGAAGTCCAATAAAAATATAGAAATCTTGGGCGACCCTTCCCAAGAAGGTCTCTCCATATTTTCTCTTAGAATCAAGCACGGAGAAGCTGACCTGCATTATGGATTCGTAGTGGCTTTGTTAAATGATCTTTTTGGTATACAGGCTCGTGGTGGTTGCTCTTGTGCTGGACCTTATGGACATGAACTTCTAGGCATGGACTTAGATTATTCTCGTAAGCTGGAAAAAGAGCTCAACAAAGGGCATATGGTGATGCGGCCAGGGTGGGTTCGCTTGAATTTTAACTATTTCATCAACGAAGAGACGTTCGATTATCTACTAAAGGCAATCGAATATGTGTCTTTGCATGGCTGGAAATTGCTACCTTTCTATCAGTTTGATGCCGATTCAGGCACTTGGCGCTATCAGGGAACGAAGATGAAATTTGATACGCTTTGCTTGGAATCTCTTTTTACAGAGGCTCAACAGCCCACTATGGTTAGCGAGAAACCCCTCTCAGAATATCTTGATGAAGCGCTAAACGAATTAAATAGAATCGATGAAAGTAGGGTTCGCTACAGTTTACCCCTACCTGAATCAGCAAACAAATTGCGCTGGTTTGTGTTGCCACAAGAAATCGAATCCGAAAGCAGAATCGGACTAGCGAGTTGAAAAAAAATACAGTGTTAGTTCGGCAATTATTCGACAGTGAATCTTCTACCTACACTTACTTGGTAGCAGATACCGACGCAGGAGTTGCACTACTTATTGATCCTGTCAGTGAAAAACTATCTAGCTATATACAGCTATTAACCGAACTCGAACTTCAATTAAAATATGCTGTGGATACTCACTGTCACGCTGACCATATTACTGCATTGGGGCAACTCCGCGACATCACAGGCTGTGAAACACTTGCGGGTGAGCCTTCTGAAATGACCTGTGTAGGCCGTTTTTTTAAAGATGGCGATATTCTACAACTGGGATCAATAGCTTTACGGGCAATCTATACACCAGGCCACACTGATGATTCCTACAGTTTGTTTCTAGAAGGTGAGCAACCCATGGTATTTACTGGGGGCACAGGACGAACGGACTTTCAAAATGGATCCTCCGAAGCGCTGTATGACAGCCTGTTTGATATATTGTTGAAGCTGCCCGATCACACGACTGTGTTCCCTGGTCATGGCTACAAAGGCTGGACGCAGTCGACCATCTTAGAAGAGCGTAAATCTAATCCCCGCCTACAGGTTAAAAGCTGGCAGGAGCTCGACAACCTTCTAGAGCAGCTCAAACTGATAAATCCGAGACTCATGGATATTGCTATCCCTGCCAATAAGCAATGTGGCAAGACATCCCTGTCCCAGCCAGAACTTAGCTTTCTAACTGAGAAACCAGTTTAAGCTGTCGCCTTTAGCTCGCTACTATGTAGGGCAGTAACCGCCTCTACATAGTTATAGCCTAGCGCTTCAGCAACGGCAGAGTTGGTCACCATAGCGTTGTGAACATTTAGGCCATTTCTGAGGTGAGCATTGTCCATCAATGCTCTGTGATACCCTTTGTTAGCAAACTCAAGAACAAAAGGCATGGTGGCGTTGTTTAAAGCAAAGGTAGATGTTCTCGCGACACCGCCGGGCATATTAGCCACACAGTAATGAATGATCCCATCAACAATGTAGGTGGGCTCTTCATGGGTTGTTGCTTTAGAGGTTTCAAAACAGCCACCTTGATCGATGGCAACATCGACTAAAACTGAACCTTTCTTCATTAATGAAAGCATCTGCCTCGTTACCAGTTTTGGCGCTGCTGCCCCAGGGACTAGTACCGCACCGATCACAACATCCGCAGTTCTTAGCTGACTTTCAATTGTATCGGTAGTGGAAAAAAGGGTCTTGATGCGCCCTTCATAGAGCTCATCAATTTGCTTGAGTCGGGTAATAGACCTGTCAAGTATGGTGACGCTTGCACCCAATCCCATTGCCATACGAGCCGCATTTAATCCAACAACACCACCGCCAATTACGACAACATTAGCAGGCTCCACACCGGGAACTCCACCCAGTAATACTCCGCTGCCTAACTTTGATTTTTCCAAACAAACTGCCGCTTCCTGAATGGACATTCTGCCCGCTACTTCGCTCATCGGAGCAAGTAATGGTAGCGTGCCAGCATCATCTGTCACTGTTTCATAAGCTACACAGGTCGCACCAGAGTTAACCAGTAATTTGGTTTGTTCTGGATCTGGGGCTAAATGCAGATAGGTGAATAGCAACTGTCCTGGGCGCAACATTTTGCACTCTTCTGGCTGTGGCTCTTTCACCTTAACGATCATGTCCGCTTGGGAAAACACGTCTTCGGCAGCTGCCACTATGCGCGCACCAACTTCTTCGTACTCGTCATTTTCAAGACCAATGCCGCTTCCGCTGTGTGTTTCAACGATGACTTCGTGGCCGTTTCGAGTAAGTTCTCGAACTACCGAAGGAGTGAGTCCAACACGGTACTCATGGTTTTTAATTTCTTTAGGGACCCCAATTATCATAGCGCTTCTCCGAATGCCTGCATTTGACTGTTGGCGGAAGTATATAGATTCCTAACAAGAGGAATTTCTTTATATTTCGATAAAAACAGTGTAATAATCTAATAATTGGTATTAATACAGATAAAAGAACTAGTTAATGAATATGAATGCAGCTAAATCATTATCTACTATAGATAAAAAAATCCTTCGAGAACTGCAGAAGGATGGCCGTATTAGCTATGCGGAATTGGCGAGAAGAGTCGGCTTAACAACGACCCCCTGCTTAGAGCGAGTGAAGAGGATGGAGCGCGAGGGCGTGATCGCGGGTTACACCACGCTGCTTGATCCAGCCAGCTTGAAAGCCGCATTAGTGGTTTTTGTTCAAATAAGGCTGACCAGAACCTCACAAGATATCTTCGCTAAATTCAAGAAAGCGGCGATTGCGCTTCCTACAGTGCAAGAATGCTATTTGGTTTCAGGAAACTTCGATTACTTAATCAAAGCAAGAGTTGAAGACATGAATGCTTACCGAGATTTGCTTGGTGAAACGCTGCTAAGCCTGCCTGGAGTTCAAGAGTCAACCAGCTATGTGGTGATGGAGGAAGTTAAAGAAACACTCAACGTACAAGTTCCAGATTAGCGCGCCCTTCACAAAGACTTTTCTAAATACCGCCCTGAGCACCAGCTTCCCTAATCAAATTTCTCTGCCCCCTTTCTGATCCTTGGATAGATCCCAAGACGGATTCAATAAATGCCCTGAAGCGTATAAGTGTGCTGGGTTCTAGGACGCCTTATTTCGATGAAGTCGGACTCTGGGTCAAATTAACAGTTCAGGAGTGGCTATTAAACGCGCCCTACTGTTGCTACCGTGGAATCTATTAGCGATATCGTCACTGTGCAAGCCGTCACATATAGCACAATAAAAATGACATACGCATATCCAAACAGCAAAACAACTATTTGGACTGATTTGAATTTTGAGGTAAGAGTTATGTCAGAGTCTTATCAGGGCGACTCTGAGACCCAAAGCAGCATGGAAGAATTAACACAAATCGAATTGCCTTTCTGACTTTCGAATTCAAGTCAGTCCTCACGCATCAAGCTTGGCAGTTTCCAGCCACCATCGATGACACCTTCTTGCGGCTGATACAGTCGCATAACGAAATTCCAACCCTCAGTAATCGGCAGGTAGTTGTCGGCGCTAGGGTCACCACCACAATGCACCCCGTAAGAGCCGTTTTCATTAGAAGTAGCCGTTAGATTATTCACGCTATAGGCATCGTGAACAACCTCTTAAAAGCATCCTTCTTTGTTATAAACACTAAGCGACCAAAACCCGTCAACGGGCACACCTTTTACCATCAACGAATAACTAGCAACAGGAAGCTCGGGCTGACAAAACAGCCCAATTGCCATTCGGACTATTCCGTTCTCTTTTTAGTCTTCGCTTACACTCCTGAGAAAGAACTCAACTTCCGAGAAATAGGCCTCTTCATGCTGCGTCAGCAAATAGTCACCAGACTCATACGTAACATGTCTGCACTCAAAATCTGAGCTCGCAAGAATGCTCTGACAAATTTCCTCCCCCATCACCGATGATGGCCAGTTCGCGTCTCTATCTCCAGACAACAGCAATACCGGCCCCGAATATTTTCGACTTTTATGCGAGCCTTGCTTACCGCCGCCAAGTTAGTGAGTGATGCTTGATGCCGATTTTCAAAACCCATTTGAGTCTGCGGCACTACCTGCGAACCGCTCCTATCATAATAAGCTAGCGACAGAACGTTATATCCCATTGCGGCTATCCTCGGCGCTGCAGAATCCGCCCTACCGCCTCCTGATCCAGTGAGCACTTTAACGCCGCACCTATCCTCAACCCCTACACCGAAGTAGCTCGCATCGAAATCATGCCCTCCCACCTCAATAGGAATTGGCTGTTGCGCCATCGAACTATTGCTTATCAGAAAACTACAGAATATCAATGCAACTATTAGACATCTCATAATAGCTTTACCACCCCTAAATCGTATCCAGCATTGATGCATCCGAACTAATACAGTCGGAAGCAGGCTCGCACTTCAATTTGATGACTGAAGAACTGAAAAGGTTACGAGAAAAATTACCTAGAATAGAACCGAAAAATTATCCATATCCATAGAGAGCACAGCTTTCCCGGTTGCGAGCAAGAGTACACCCGTCTACGCACAAGCCGCTGAGCGAAAACTAGCATTAGCTTGTAGCTAGGTAAATAAATTTCTGAATCAGAAAAAACGGATATGAAGGCAGGAAAAAAGGGCGGCCTGAATCAGCCGCCTGTCTAGAGTACTAAGCAGATCAAGTGCCTGTAGAACCGTCGCTCGAATCAGAGGAATCGTCATCTTCCTCATCAGTAACAGTAGGCGCCATGATCACGACATACGCGTCTACGCTGCCATCATTTACTAGGTCAGACCCACGAGGGAACTGAACCCTAATCTCCAACGGATCACCCGTATAAACGATACCTTTATTCGTTATCACGCGTCCGCTTATGCCATCTGACGCATTACCTACTCCTATATTCTTGTTCTTGCCCTGCCCTTTGCCTTGGCTGTTTTCTTGCGTCAATGCAGTCCCTGCAGATAGTGCGAGTAACAGGCTAAAAAGCACGATACTCATTGATTTGAGTTTGTTTGTTTGTTTGTTTGTTTGTTTGTTTGTTACGAAATATTTGACCACAGTGGTACGAAAGTTTCTAACTGTAGTGGCATAGTTAATTTGCCCAACTTCAATGCCAATGGTTGATGGGTCCGTATTTGTCCTATTGGTTAAAAATAGTGGCTCCGCTAACCCGCCAGTGCCTCTGTGCTTAATAT
>Ga0307986_10000099_pt1 | contig 59104 bp, 61 predicted proteins | sample EllFjometageno82_FD_203170 | JGI IMG/M metagenome (GOLD analysis project Ga0307986, IMG submission 203170) | Marine microbial communities from Ellis Fjord, Antarctic Ocean - #82 | ecosystem: Environmental > Aquatic > Marine > Unclassified | place: Southern Ocean | collected 2014-10-09 | reverse complement strand
AAAACTTCAGATCAGAAAAGAAAGATTAAATGTCAAACGTACCATTAATGCCAATGGCAACAGCTGTTTGGTTAGTAGAAAATACAACACTTACTTTCAAGCAAATTTCAAAGTTTTGTAATTTACACGAAGTTGAAGTGCAAGGAATTGCAGATGGTGAAGTTGCAAAAGGAATAATGGCTTATAATCCAATTATATCAGGTCAACTTACTAGGGAAGAAATTGAACTGGCATCAAAAGATGAAAACAAAGAATTACAAATAAAAAATACTGATATTGAGATTTCAACCGAAGATAAAAAAATTAAGAAGTATATTCCTTTATCGAAAAGACAAGATAAACCAGACTCAGCCTTGTGGCTAATTAAGCATCACTCTTTATTAAAAGATTCTCAAATCGCTAAACTAGTTGGTGTTACTAAGGCTTCAGTAACTGCAATTAAAAATAAAAGTTACTGGAATTATAATAATTTAAATCCTAAAGATCCTGTCGCATTAGGACTATTCTCTCAAAAAGATTTGGTAGAGGCTATTGAAAAAGCAGAAAGACGAATTAAAAGAGAGAAAAAAGAAAAAGAAAAGGCAAAATTAGCAAGGGAAGTCTCAAGCATTGAATAATTTTAATAGACAGTAAAATTATATAATGTTAGTTAAACACACTTAAAATTTATGAAAATAGAAGTTAAAGATAATAATATTGAACAAGCTCTAAGAGTTTTAAAAAGAAAATTACAACGTGATGGTTTTTTTAAAGTGGTAAAATTAAAGAGTGTTTACGAAAAACCCTCTGAAAAGAAAAAAAGAATCCTACAAGAAAATATTAAAAGAGTAAAAAAGCTTAATAAGCTTAAAAATAGAATTTAAATATACCGCGGGGTGGAGCAGTCTGGTAGCTCGTCAGGCTCATAACCTGAAGGTCGGCGGTTCAAATCCGTCCCCCGCAACCAAATTTTCGATAAATTATACAAAATAACCAATCTTAACAATCCTCATTAAAATATAAATAGCACTTAAAAAATATAGGTAAAAAATATTACTTTTTTTCTTAAGAAAGTTTTCTACTCCTGGATATTTTATTAAAGTAAAAAACATAATGAGTATCATTGGTTCATAATATTTATGATAGATGGTATTTTGTATATTTGAAATTACTATCAATATTAATAAAAAAAGATTATTTAAATTTAAAGATGCAATGTAAGCAACAAAACCTATAAAAAAAAATGATCCTATATAAAAAAGATAATTATTATCAAAAAGTAAATATGATAAAATGAAAAGTACACCACCACCTGTATAATTAAATTGATAGTTAAAAAAGTAAATTAAACATGCTGTTGATAAAATTATTAATATAAAATTTTTAAATAAAAAGTTTTTGAAATGATTAAAAACATTATCCATAATTAGTATTGGTGATAAATGAAAAAAGACTATTGAACTAATAATCATTATTTTATCTGATAAATTAAAACTGAAGTTTAAATTTGGAGTTCCTCCTGCTGTTAAAAAATTTACATCTAAAATAAAAATGTAATACAAAATTGGCAATGAAGCTAAAAAATTAAATACAATTAAAAGGTTTAATTTTTTGAATCCAAATTCTTTTAGAAAAAAGAAAAAAAAATAAGGAAAAAAAATTGAAAAATTTGGACTTATATATGATGAAAGTATAAGCGATATACTTGTAAACCATGTGTACTTAAATTGATAAGTTTTTTTTAATTTTAAAAAAAAATATATAGTTAAAGTAAAAAAAATTAATCCTGGTAGTCTACTATCTGGCCAAATTGCTAGAGATCTAAAAGTCGGTGATAAAAAAATTACTAAAGATAAAAGAGTAAGATGACTAATATTAACATCAGTAAAAATTAATTTTAAACATTGATAAAAAATTAATATTAATAAAATACAAAAATGTAAGTTTATAAGTCTAACCTCATTTAAGTCGAAGCCCAAATCAAGAAATAATGATAAGAATATGAGGTACACAGGTGAATGCCGATGCCCATAACTATCAAAGTTTAAAAATGTGTGAAGAAAATTATTTGAGAAATCTTTTATTGGCTGTCTATTGCCTCCAACCCAATCACCATAAGATCCATGATTTAAGTTTTCACCATAATTAAAACCAATTAATAAAGTTAAGTAAAAAAAAATAAATAAATAAATATTACTAGAATTTAAATCTTTAAATTTCACTATTTTAAATTTTAAATTTAGATTTCTTACTATCCACAAGAAAAGCTTTGACTGTCTCTTTAGTAAGTTGGTCAAATGTTTTTCCAAAATTTTCTATTTTTTCTATAGTTGAAGGTGGTATGGTTATAATATGGCATCCTAACTGTTTTGCTTGATGATAATTATAGGGCTCTCTAACACTCGCCCAAAGTATCTCTACATTTTTAAATTTTTTTGCCATTTTTATACTTTTTTTAAACTCTGGAATCGGGTCTTTGCCAGTGTCCCCTGCTCTACCAGCAAATATTGAAATTATAACTTTAGTTTTTTTGTTAATTAATTTTAGAATTTTTTCTGTTTGTTTTGCGCTATAAACCGCTGTTATATTAATTTTAATTTCTAAAGTATTAAGTTCTTTAATAATTTTACCCATAAAAACACCTTTTGAATTTGTAACTGGCACCTTTACATAAACATTCTTTCCCCAAGTATTAATCTGAAGGGCTTGTTGTTTCATTGCTTTATATTCGTCTGCAAATACTTCTAATGAAACAGGTTTATTATTACAAATTTTTAATATTTTCTTCGAATAAGATTTGTAATCTTTTGCTCCTGCTTTTCTCATTAAGCTAGGATTAGTAGTAAAACCTTTAACTATTTTTTTCTTATTAAATTTCTTTATTAATTCTAATTCTGCAACGTCACAAAATATTTTTGTTGTCATTAATTTTTAAAGGTTTTTAGTTATATCCTCAGTCATTTTTTTTGCATCTGCAAATAACATTAGTGTGTTGTCTTTATAGAACAATTCATTATCAATTCCAGCATATCCAGGGGATAAACTTCTTTTTACAAATAATACTGATTTACATTTTTCTACATCTAATACTGGCATTCCATAAATTGGACTTTGTGGATCAGTTTTTGCAATTGGATTTGTTACATCATTTGCTCCAATTACAAATGCAACATCTGCATTTGCAAAATCATTATTAATTTCTTCAAGCTCAAAAACTTCATCATATGGAACATTGGCTTCTGCTAACAATACATTCATATGACCTGGCATTCTTCCTGCAACAGGATGAATTGCATAAGTAACTTTAATATCATTTTTCTTTAAAGTATCTACCATCTCTCTTAACGCGTGTTGTGCTTGAGCTACTGCCATACCATAACCTGGAACAATTATAACTGATGATGCGTTTTTCATTAAGAATGCGGCATCTTCCGCATTACCACTCTTAACTGGTCTTTGCTCTTTATTTCCTGTTGATGCAGATTGTTCTGTTGCACCAAATCCTCCTAAAATTACATTAAAGAATGAACGGTTCATACCTTTACACATTATATAAGACAAGATTGCACCTGAAGATCCAACAAGCGCGCCCGTTATAATTAATGCAGTATTTTCTAAAGTAAAACCTATTCCTGCAGCAGCCCAACCAGAGTATGAATTTAACATTGAAATTACCACCGGCATATCTGCTCCACCTATTGGAATGATTAATAAAAATCCTATTAAAAATGAAACTGCTATTAGTATCCAAAAAAAGTTAGATGACTGCGATGAGCAGAGTAAGTAAGTTAAAATTAGAATTGAAATTAACAACAAAGCATTAAGAAAATGCTGCCCCTTAAATGTGATTGGTGACCCTGACATTATTCCTTGAAGTTTTAAAAAGGCAATTATTGAGCCTGAAAATGTTATGGCACCAACTGCAGCTCCAATTGACATTTCAATTAAGCTTGCAAGTTTAATGGCTCCAGGTGATCCTAGATTGAATGCTTCCGGATTTAAAAAAGCTGAGATTGCAACAAAAACTGCTGATAACCCAACTAAACTATGAAAACCTGCCACTAATTCTGGCATAGCTGTCATTGGTATCTTGTAAGCTATGAATGCTCCTATAAGTCCACCTACTAGTAAAAAAATTAATACATAAATTAGTCCACTAGAAAAACTTTCAACCGATAAAAAAGTAACAGTGATAGCTATCACCATTCCCATAATTCCAAAAAAATTACCTTGTCTTGAAGTTTCTGGTGATGAAAGACCTCTTAATGCCAATATAAACAGAACTCCTGATACTAAATAAAATATTGCTGATAAATTTGCTGACATAATTATTTATCTTTCTTTTTTTTTTTATACATTTGAAGCATCCTTTGAGTGACCAAAAATCCTCCAAATATATTAATGGCAGCAAGAGATATTGCTAAAAAACCAAGAATATTAGAGATTGTAAAAACATTGTCTGCACTTCCTGCTAAACCTGCAATTATAGCACCAACAATAATTACTGATGATATTGCGTTAGTAACTGACATTAATGGTGTGTGCAAAGATGGAGTCACGCTCCACACAACATAATAACCAATAAAAATTGATAAAATGAATATGCTTAATCTAAATATAAAAGGGTCTATTTCCATAAATTTATTTAATTAATGTTTTGTTAATTATTTCGTCTTCTAAATTAATATTAATTTTTTTATTTTCTTTATCATATAAATTTGACACAAAATTAAATACATTTTTTGAATAAAGATTTGAAGCCGAAACAGGAAGTTTATTAAGGATATTTGTTTCACCCATAATTTTTACTCCATTTCTAATTATAATTTTATCAACCTCAGTAAATTCTGAATTACCTCCTTGAATTGCTGCCAAATCATAAATAACAGAGCCTGATTGCATATTATCAATCATGGGGCCTTTAATAATTAATGGAGCTTTTTTGCCTGGAATTAAAGCAGTACATATTACAATATCAATTTTCTTTAAAGTTTCTGCTAAAAGATCTTCTTGTTTTTTCTTAAATTCTTCAGATGCTTCTTTTGCATAGCCACCCTCTGTTTCGAGGTTTTCTGATCCTTCAACAGTTAAAAATTTTCCACCTAAACTTTCAACTTGTTCTTTTGAAGCCATTCTTACATCTGTAGCAAATACAATAGCACCCATCCTTTTTGCCGTTGCAATAGCTTGAAGGCCGGCCACCCCTGCACCAACCACTAACACTTTTGCTGCAGGAACTGTACCCGCTGCCGTCATCATCATTGGTATTGCTTTTTCAAAGTTTGCGAATGACTCTATTACCGCTTTGTAACCAGCAAGATTGGCTTGTGAAGAAAGAATATCCATTGATTGGGCTCTAGTTATTCGAGGCAGCATTTCTAAAGAAAAAATATTAATATTCTTTTTAGATAAATTCTCTATTTTTTCTTTATTAGCAAAAGGATTAAATACCCCAACTAGAGTTTGGTTTTCTTTTAAATTTGAAATATTTTCATCTGATAATAAACCTAATTGAATAATGATATCAGCACTATTTAAAGCTTCAGATTTGTTGGTTGAAATTTCGACACCTAAGTCCTTATAGTCACTATCTTTAAATCCTAGGTGTTCTCCATAATTTTCGACTATGGTAACTTTAAAACCAAGTGCTATATATTTTTTTGCAATATCAGGCGTGATTGCTAATCTTTTTTCTACTTTTTGATTTTCTAAAATTGAAACAATTCTCATAAAGCAAACTCTACAGTAAGAATATTGCCATTAAAACTAAAACACCTATAACAGCGACAGTTCCCCACAATACAAATTTTGTAAAAACATTCCAGGTATCTTTATGGTTATTGCTATCCATAAAATTACTTCTGTCTTGCTTTAAATTTTGGGTTTGTTTTGTTAATTATATAAACCCTACCTCTTCTTCTTACTAGTTTAGAGTTAAGGTCTCTTTTTTTTAATGATTTTAGTGAGCTTTTAATTTTCATTTTAAATTTTATTTATTTAATTAATGTCAATCTTGTACTTTTAATAATATATTTGGTCAATATTTTTATTAATAAACAATTCTAGTTCATAAACTAATATAATGAAATTTAGTATTCTTATAAACACACATAATCAAGATAAACATTTAAATAAAGCAATAAAATCATGTTTAGATCAATCCTTTAGAAACTATGAAGTTATTATATGTGACACATCAGATAAAAAACAATATATAAAAAATAATAAATTTTTTTCTAAAAAAAATATACACTATTTTCATCTCCCCTCAAAATATAAGCAGGCTGAGCAAAACCAAATGGCAAAAATTCAAATTGGTTTTAAAAAATCCAAAGGTGATTTTATTTGTTTAATGGATGGTGATGATTATTTCAGTAAAAACAAACTTTATTTTTTAGATAAATTAATAAATAAAAAAAAAATTTTCTTCAATCAAGACAATCCAATGCTAGTTGAAAAGAATTTTACCATTAGTAAAAAAATTAAAAAAAAAAGATACAAGTTAAATTATCTATTTAAAAAATTTATTAATGACTGGCCACAAATCTATGGGACAAGCTCTATCCTTGTAAGGCGAAAGATATTAAAAATATTTTTTAAAAAAGCAAAACCTTTTAGTTGGAAGTATCTGGCTATCGATGCTCAGCTTAGTATATTTTGTAAAATAAATTACGATATTTCAAGTGATTTGAAACACTTAACAAAAAAAAATATTCACAATAATAATTTGGGTTCTCAATACTTAAGTATATTTAATAAAAAATTTTGGATCAGAAGGTATATGCAACACAATTACTATTCTTTCATTAAAAAAAAGCAAACACTTACATTTGATTTTATTTTAACTGCTATTTCTTATTATTTTTTAAAGATTTGTAAAATTTAATATACCAAGAAATTGTTTTTTCGAGCCCTATTTGCATATCCGTTTTAGGTTTCCATCCAAGATCCCGTTTAATTTTAGAATAATTGAGTCTTTGAAAATTTAATTCTTGTTTAGATGTATTAGATACTATTGATTTTAATTTAACATTATTCATTTTTTTAAGTATCATATTTACAACTTGCAAAACTGAATAATTAAATTTTGAACTTACATTATAAATTTTTAGATAATCTTTTGAAGATTTAATTTTATTAAATAGTTTTAAATAAGCGCCCACAACATCTTCTACAAAAACATAATCTCTTCTTGCTTTACCATTTGATCTAATTATAAATTTTTTTTTAGCGATGGTAGATAAGATCACTTCAGGAACTAACCTTCCAAGATTTAAGTCTCCAGGGCCATATATGTTTCCACACCTTATAATTCCTATTTTCATCCCATATGTTTTGCTATACGATTGGCATATTAAATCAGATGCTGATTTTGAAACATCATACGGATATATTCCATCCAAGGTATCATCTTCTTTATATTCTTTTCTTTTTTTGAGTTCGCCATATGCTTTATCACTTGAACTATAAATAAAGATAATTTTTTTATTTATTAATCTAATATTTTCTAAAAAATTTATAGTGCCCATCACATTAACTGAATGGGTTTCGTATGGTTTTTTCAGAGAATCTAAAACTTGCGTTATTGCACCAAGATGAAAAATTGCGTCTATCTTATGTTTTTTTATTATATTTCCAACTAATTTTTTATTAGTAAAATCTCCTTGAATAATCTTTTTTGGTTTTTTGGGTAAAAATACTAATCTTTTAGAATCTTTTTTCTTTTCCAAAATAAATACATTATATTTTAAATTGATAAGTTTTAAAACCAAAGGCTTACCTAGTAAGCCAAACCCACCAGTTATAAGTATATTTTGTTTTTTCATAAATGTTTTAACTTGATTTTCGCATTCATTAATTCTTTTTTATCATTTATGCTATAAAAATAACCTTTGTGTTCATAACTTTTTAATAAATTAAGTTTAGTTAATTTTGGCAAAAAATGATTCTCAAGTTCAAGGTTACTTTTATTATAAGACATTAAAATTTTTTTGGAAAATAAATAAAACCCTATATTAATTGGATGCTCGTGTTGTGGTTTTTCAATAAATTTTTTAACGTCACCACTTTTATTGACAATAAGATGTCCATATTGAGATCTTTTTTTATATGTTGTCACTATTGCTTTTTTTTTATTTGTTAAATTGTATTTTTTTACAAGATTTTTTAAGTTAACATCGGCTAAATCATCTCCATAAGCAACTAGCATGTCACTATTATCAGTATAGTTAAAGGATTTCTTAATTCTTACAAATTTTTTTGTATTTTCTCCAGCATCAAAGTACGAAATATTTATTTTATTTGGTTGTAGCTTATGATTCTTAAAACCATTCTTTATAATATTAAAATTGTATTTTTTTATATTTTTTTGGTCATTAAAAAACTTAATAAAAAAACTTTTTTTTGACCCGAGTGGAAAAATAAAATGATTAAGCCCAAATCTTTTAAAATTGTTCATAATATTTATTAAAATTATGTTTTTGTTTAATTTGGATAATTGTTTTGGAGGTTCATTAATTGCAGAAAACCTTGAGCCAACACCTCCAACTAAAATCACTGCTGATATTGAATTCATTATATTATATTATAAATCGATCTAATAGCACACATCTATTGCAATGTAAAATGCCGTTTGTAAATTTTGATTTAAACAATGTTAATATTAAACTATAAACTTATAGTTATATTAATTACATTCTATGAACCTTATTAAAATTTATGATTAAAGATAATGAGTAAAAGTATTTTAATAACAGTTCTTACCTGGAATGATTGGGAAAATACAGTGGTATGTCTCGAGAGTATTTTCCAAAATAAATATAAAAATTTTGATGTCCTCTTAATAAATCAAGGATCTGAAAATTTCCACATTAAAAAAATTAAAGATTGGTCAGAAAATAAAATTCAAATAAATGATCCTGAAATTGAGTTTAATGAAAATAAAGAAACTCAAATCATTGATGTTACTAAAAACTTTAAAGTAGCTTCTAAAGGTAATAGAAATATTTACTTGCATAATTTAAAAAAGAATATCGGTTTGGCCCCCGGTGTTAATATTGGATTCAAATTTTCTATCCAAAATCAATATGACCTTACAGCAAGAATAGATTGTGATTTTATAATTACAAAAGAATATTTAAAAAATATGTCATCTATATTTTTAGATGAAAATGATATTGTTGCTGCTTCACCTAAAATAAAACACGCGTATCTTAGAAATACTATTTGGTGGAAAGGTTTTAAATCAACTTGGTCATATTTGAAATTTCAAAGGACAATGAATTTAAAAAAAAAAAGAATTGTTGATAACACAAACTATAAAGGGATTGTGGAGACTGACGCAGTCGCTGGATGTTGTTCTTTTTATAAAACGACTATATTTAAAATTTCTGGCCTAGAGGATGAAGAGTTTATTTTTGGTCCTGATGATGCAGAATTATCATTTAGATTAAAGAAAGTAGGTAGGCTCATTGTTAATTTAGACGCTGTTGCATTTCACAAAATCGCTCGTAGCATCAATGTATCAGGATGGTATTTTAGAAGTTATAATGAAACCAAAGGTTTTCTAAAATTAATTCAAAAAACAGGCACAATGTCTGATAAAATAATTGGTTACATGTACCATATACTTCGAATTCCTTATTTTTTTATTTTACTAATTTTTAAAATTAGAGAAAAGGATAAAGTTTTAGGTTTTTATAGAGGGTGTTTAGATTTTTTTCTAAAGAAATAAAATTAAAATTATAGCCTGGCAATGTCCTACTCTTCCGTGTCTTAAGACAAAGTACCATTGGCGCTGAAGGGCTTGACTTCCGAGTTCGGAATGGGATCGGGTATAACCCCTTCGCAATAATCACCAGGCGAACTTTGTATACAGGAAAATGTTGAATTGTAAATGTTTTTTTTATGGATAATCAATTATTTTTCATAAAGTTTTTAATATAAAGCTCCAGATCAGTTTTACCAAACCTTTTAAAAACCTTATTTGATAAACTCATATTTGTTAAAGCAGAAGCATATCTTTCTCCTTTTCTTTTAGGTAGTAATTTGACCCCTTTTTTGAAAAAATGAGCTACTTTTAAAATACTTAAACTTTTTTTATTTGAAATGCTGTAGTGTCTGCATTTATTTTCTTTCCAAGCATAATAACAAGTTTCAACTGTATCCATTATGTGAGTAAATCTTCTTGTTTGTGTGCCTGGCAAAACTACTGGCAACTTAGTATCTTTTTTATAACAGTTTTCAAATATTCCAATTACAGTTGCCATGTCTCCTCTACATATTTGTCTTGGTCCATAAACATTGTAAAAATAAACTATTTCAAATTTAAAATTAAACCATTTTTTAAGGTTATTTAACATCTCAAGATTTTTTGCTTTGGTGAATGCGTATGGGGATAAATTTTTATCCTGTCCAGCGTTACCAAGTGTCGCAGAAGTTGCTGAATAGATTAATTTGATATTATTTTTTAAGCAAAAATTAAATACTTCATTTGTGCCTATAGTATTTGAGTCAATACACTGATTGAATTTTAAAAAACTTTGATAAATTCTAGCAAACTCACCAAAATGAAAAATTGAATTAATATTTTTTCTTAATTTGTGTAAAATTTTTGAAATATGCTTAGTGTTACTGCCGATGTATCTAACTCTTTTATTTTTTATATGGTTTCTTTTAGTTCCTGATGAATAATCATCAATACTAATTATTTTATATTTAGTTTTTTTTATGAATAGTTCTATTAAATTTGTTCCTACAAAACCCGCACCTCCAGTTACCACAACTATATTTTTCATTTACTATTCATTTTTTTTAAAAATTCCTGGTATGTTTGATCAAACCCATCATCTAATGAAATCTTAGAAAACCACCCATATTTTTTCGCTCTAGATATATCCAAAACTTTTCTTTTCATGCCGTCTGGTTTTGAAGATTTGAATTTAATTTTTACACTTAGGTTTAATTTTTTTATTATAAACTTAGCATATTCTTTAATTTTCATATCTTTGCCTGTGCCAATATTTATTAATACATCTTTAATTTTTTTATTCATAAAAAAAATGCAAGCATCCGCAACGTCATCTACATAAATTAGTTCTCTAAAAGGCTGACCACTACCCCATACTTCTAAAAAATTCTTTTTATTTGATTTACATAGATGTGCTTTATGTATTAAAGCAGGAAAAAAATGAGAATTCATTAAATCATACGTATCATTTGGACCGTAAGTGTTAGCTGGCATAAGACATTTATAATTTGTTTTATATTGCTTATTGTACGCTTCACACATTTTAATTCCTGCAATTTTAGCTATGGCATATGGCTCATTACTTTCCTCAAGTTTTCCAGATAGTAAATAATCTTCTTTAATTGGTTGCTTAGAAAACTTAGGATAAATACAGCTGGAACCTAAAAAAATTAAATTCTTTACTCCATTTAGATAGCTAGAATGAATTAAGTTGTTTTGTATTTGTAAATTTTCATAAATGAAATCTCCACCATAAACACTATTCGCATGAATGCCCCCTACTCTAGCAGCAGCAATTATTACAATTTGAGGCTTATTTTTTTTTAAAAACTTAAAAACTTCTTGTTGATTTAATAAGTTAAGTTTTTTTTTATCCGCAGTAATAATATTTTTATAACCTTTTTTTTTTAGTTTTCTCAATATTGCAGACCCTACAAGGCCTTTATGTCCAGCAAGAAATATTTTCATAAAATAGTTGTATATCTTTTTATATAATTTATTGCATATATAAATACTATTAAAATAGTAACTAATTATAAATAATATTTATTAATAAAATTTTGCTACGTTCTATGTACCAGGTCAGAAATAATAAAATTATCCCCATTAATTAAATTATGTGAAAAAAAAATTGAGAGATAAAAAATTAGTAGTACTAGTAAAAATGAAATACACCATGAAAATAATATTTTTTTATTAATATTTAAAATTATTTAATTATTTTAATAATTTTATCTCTTCACTAATCATTTCTTTAATTAGCTCATTTACTTTTATCTTAGGTTTCCATTTCAGTTTTTTAAATGCTTTTTTTGAACTTCCAAGAAGAGTGTTGACCTCTAATGGTCTATAATAACTTTTATCACATGCTATAATCAAATTACCATTTAAATCATAGGCTTTTTCATTAACTCCTTTTCCTTTCCAAGTAATCTTTATTTTGAGTTGCTTTACAACTATATTGATAAAACTTTTAACACTTATTTGTTTACCTGTTGAGATAACAAAGTCTTCTGGTGTTTTTTGTTTTAACATCAACCACATTGCTTCAACATATTCTCTTGCATGCCCCCAATCTCTTTTTGAGTATAAATTACCTAAAAAAAGAATTTTCTGTTTACCGTATTTAATTTTACACAAGCCTTGAATTATTTTTCTTGTAACAAAAGTTTCGCCTCGTCTAGGACTTTCGTGATTAAACAAAATCCCGTTACATGCAAATATTCCATAAGATTCTCTATAATTAATTGTTATCCAATGAGCATATAATTTTGCAACAGCGTAGGGACTAGCTGGGTGGAAGGGGGTGTTTTCGTTTTGTGGAATTTTTTCAGTTCTTCCATATAACTCTGATGTACCAGCTTGATAAAATTTAGTTTTTTTAATTAAATTATTAAATCTAATAGCTTCTAAAATTCTTAAAGTCCCTAATGCATCTGCATTAGCCGTATATTCTGGTGACTCAAAAGAAACTGCAACATGTGACTGCGCTGCAAGGTTATATATTTCATCTGGCTTAATTTGCTTAATTAGACGTGTAACATTTAAAGAATCTGTAATATCTCCATAATGCAATATGAAAGATCTTTTTTGAACATGTGGGTCCTGATAAATGTGATCTATCCTTCCCGTATTAATTGAAGACGAACGCCTTTTCACACCATGAACAATATAGTTTTTTTTTAATAGAAATTCTGCAAGATAGGATCCATCTTGACCAGTAATTCCAAAAATTAGGGCAATTTTTTTCATAATTAAAGTTTTTTTAGGAATAATTTTATCATTTCAGAAAATATTAATAGCCCATCTTTTATTACATTAACCTTTTTTTTTCCAGCTATTCTTGATCTTTCAAAGCTAGGCAAACATTTATACCCTAAATCTAATTTTTTTGCATTAATTGGTAGTTCAACACAAATTCTAAAATCATAATTATTAAGTTTTAGTTTTCTAAATGAATCTTTTTTTCCCATAATATAAGTAAACAAAATATCAGAAATTTTTAGTTTAAAGAAAAAATTTCCAATAAAAGTAAAAAACTTATTACCAACAAGTGTTACTATATCATCATCATTACTCCCACCTTCAGGTTTTTGATATCTTGATGCAAATATAAAATCTTTATTTTGACATTCATCATACATTAATTGTAAATATTTTGGATCCATTGATCCATCAGCATTTATTATGCAACAATATTCTGTTTCAACTGCATTAATACCCTCTATAAGGGCGTTACCGTATCCGTTTCTAGATTGTTCTAAAATCTTTATATTAGGAATGTCTTTTATTGAGTCAATTGTTTCAAGATCTTCTTTTTGTAATACAATTAATTTAACACAATTAAAATGCTTTAATTCTTTTAAAAAAATAGGCAGTGATTCAGTTTCTTCTTTTGTTGGAATAATTAAAGTTAAATTCTTCATTAAACCACATACTTACTATTATTGTATATATATTCAAATGTTTTTCTAAATCTCATTTTAATTTTAAACACTTTTTTAAAACCATTTTTAACTAAATAATCATGTACATCACTTAAGTTATACTTTTTATCTAACATGTTATGGAAATGATGCTCAAAATATATATACTCCACATCTTTAATCCTATCTTTTAGACCTTTAATCACACTAAAATCATATCCCTCTGTATCAATTTTTAGTATTTTTACTTTATTTAACGAATTTTCATCTAAAAAATTTTTTAGTGTATCGACATTTACCATAAACTCATTTTCTGTAAGTTTTTTAGAATTAAAAAAGGTTAAGAATTTTTTTTTTCTAAGGAAATAGTTAGAATCTTCATTTAGTTTTATTAAACTAGATGATTGTGATTCAATGGATTGATTAAAAATCATAGTTTTTTTTTCTTCACCGAGCGCATAATTATATGATTTAATCGATGATTTGTTCATTCGTTTTATTTCTTTTATTAAAAACTTAAAATTTAAAGGACTGCATTCAAAGCAGAAAAAATTTTTTATAATAAATTCTTTATCAAACAGCTTAACTGTTTCAGCATGATGCGCACCAACATCAATAAAAATAATAATATCTTCTGTGATATTTTTTTTAAAAAATTGAATTATTTTATTTTTATTTACTTTGTCGAAAAAAGATAAAAAATAAATTATTATTTTAACATACATATGTTTTATTTGTTTTTGATATATAGTAGCAATACTTAAACAATGATAATAACTTAAGCAATGCAATTAGTTTCGATTATATTACCTTACTATAAAAAAATAGATTATATACGCCAAACTTTAGACTCTATCAATAGGCAAACTTATAAAAATTACGAATTAATAATAATATATGACGATAAAGATCTGACTGACTTTCATATCCTAACAAGAATTACTAAAAAAAACCCTAAGATTAAAATTATTAAAAACATTAAAAATATGGGTGCTGGTTATTCAAGAAACATTGGAATAAAAAACTCCCATGGAGAATTTATAGCCTTTATTGACGCTGATGATCTTTGGCATAAGCAAAAAATAGGTAAGCAAATAGCTTTTATGAATAATAATGATATTGATTTTAGTTTTAGTAATTATAAAAAAAAATTTCCTAATAAAATAGTTGAGGTTAAATACAAAAAAAAGTTAATAGAATATAAGAACTTACTAAAATCTTGCGTTATTGGACTGTCAACAGTAATGATTAAAAAAAATATTATTAATTATAATTTGTTTCCAAATCTTAAAACACAAGAAGACTTTGTGGCATGGCTTAAAATCACAAAAAAAAATTATAAAGCATACAATTTAAATAGTACTCTCGTAACTTGGAATTTTGATAAAAATTCTTTATCTGCTAATTTTTTACAAAAAACATTTGATGCCTTTAAAGTCTACAATAAATACCAGAAATTTTCTTTTATAAAGTCTTTTTATTCAGTAATAATACTTTCAATTAACTCTTTGAAAAGAAAATTTTAAATATTATGGATAGTTTTTTGCTACGTGATCTGCTGTTATTAAAAAAAGAAAAAAAAATCTACTCTTTTTCCTTAATTCTAATTTTATTACTTCCCTTGACATTACTATTATCAACTAGTTTAGCTAATATTTCAGTTGTAGTCCTATGTTTATTTTTTGTATTCTTAACTATTCAAGAAAAAAACATTTTTTTTTTTAAAGATCCATTTTTTATTTTTTTACTAATATTTTTTTTTTATATTTTGGTTAATTTATTTTTTTCTACAGACTTTGAAGTTTCCCTTTCAAGAAGTATTGGTTTTATTCGCTTTGTTTTATTTCCATTTGCAATCGCTTTTTTTTTAAAAAAAAATAATTTTAGATATATAAAATTAATTTTACAATCTTGGACTGTAATATTTCTTCTAATTTCTGTAGACCTTTTTTTTGAAGTTATTTTTGGACATAACATGTTTGGAATAAGCAATAGTTTTCCAGGAAGATTATCTGGTATACTTGGGGATGAATTAAAAATTGGCCACTATTATTATGGGTTTTGTTTTATTTCTTTATCTCTAATTATTTTAACTTTTAAAAAAAACTACCTTAGTATTATTGGGATGTTTGCATTTATTACGATTTCATTAATGATTGGAGAAAGGGCTAATTTTATAAAATTATTTTTGGGTGTGATTTTATTTATATTTTTTTGGCAAAATTTTAAACTAAAATTTAAAATATTATTACTTTTAACAATTGTGATTACATCATTATCATTAATTAATTTAAATAAAGATTTAAACAATAGGTTTAAGGGTCAATTCATTACATATCTAACAAACCATGGGCTGACAGGTTATTATTATAATAGTCAATATGGTGCGCATTATGGGGCTGCTATAAAAATTTTTAAAAATTATCCTATAATGGGTTCTGGTTTGAGAACTTTTTATAATGAATGCAGTAAAGATATATATGATGATAAAAAATTTCTAGCTAACGATAATAAATGCACGACTCACCCGCATCATTTACATTTAGAAATACTATCTCAGCTAGGAATTATTGGCTATTTAATATTTTTAACATTTATTTTATATTTTTTAATCAGGGGATTTTTTAATTACCAAAAATATAGAAATCTATTTCACTTATCCGCACTAATATTTATATTTACAACAATTTTTTTTCCCTTACCGTCTGGTAGCTTTTTTACAACTTATGGTGCAATAATATTTTGGACTAACGTAGGACTAGTTTTGGCTTTTGAAAAAAAGAAAATAAGTTTCATTTAATCTTACTGATATCTTAAAGCTTTTTTTAAAAAAAAATAACACAATATATAAACAGTAAGATTCATCAATATTGCTAAAACTATGTGGCTAACTTTCAGATATATATCCATATTAATTGTGACGAATAAAATTAAAAAAGTATATCCATTAATAAGCATAGAAACGATTAAATGATTATTATTTTGATTTTTGATTTTTTTAGTAAAAAATTTAAACAAAATTTGGTGAAGATGATTAATGTCTGGCTCATACATTTTTTGTTTAAAAAACAAACGTCTAATCATTGAAAAAAGTAGTTCAAAGCAAGGATACCAAAGTAACAAAATTATGAAAAAAGGAGAAATAGAGTTTGTTGAATTAGAAAAATTTATTAAATAAATTCCCATGAAAAAAGATAATAAGTACGAACCTGAGTCCCCTAAAATAATTGCGCCAAAGAAATTAAAAATTAAAATAATTAATAAAGCTAATAAAAGACATTTTATAATTAAGACATTTGGCAATATAGGTTCAAAAAATAAAACTAAAAATAAACATATTAAAAAATTATGACCAATCAATAATGTATTTAATCCATCAATAAAATTACTTCCATTAATAAATATCATTAGACAAAATATAGTAAAAAATTTATTAAAATAAATATTTTTGAGGTAATGATCAATAAAAGTAATTTTTGTGAGAGGTATTTTTAAATCAACTAAATAAATAAAAGTAAACAAGAGTATTACCTGTATTAAAAATCTTTTCTTAGGATCATCTAATAATTTAAAATCTGAAAAAAAACCTACCAAGAATATCAATCCAAAAAATAAAATGTAGATATTTTGTAATTTGGCAATAAAGAAATGAAAATAAATAAAAAATATTAACAATAAAACCCCACCGATTGAATGGTTTTTAATTTTAGTTGCAAATTTTTTATGTTGTTTGTCTTTTATATCTAAAAAGAATTTTTTCTTTTGAGATAAAAATAAAACAAAAAATGAACTTGCAATTAAAAATATTATTAAATTAACATATATGCCTAACATAACAATGCATCCAATTGTTTGAAATGATTAAACAAAGTGTATTTTTTGGAATTTTTTTTTGCATTTATTTTTTTTAATAAAATATTATGATTGTTGTCTTGTAAGAAGTCATTAATTGTTTTTACAAAAGAGTTTAGATTATTATTTTTAAACAGATAACCTCCTTTTCCATCTAAAAGAAATTCCTTTGGTCCAGAAATACAATCACTTGAAATAACTATTTTATTACAAAATGCAGCCTCTATCATAACTGCACCAGGGTCCTCCCATAAAGATGGTGATAAAACTGCTTTAGCTTTAGATATAAATGGATATGGATTTTTTTTATAACCAAGTAAAACAACGTTATTCTCTAATTTTAATTGTTTTATTTCTTTTATAATATTTATTTTTTCCTCACCATCTCCAAGTATATACAAAAATAAATTTTTATTTTTATTGCACATAATTCTAAAAAGCTTAATCAATAGGGTGTGGTTTTTTTGTTTAGTTAATCTACCAACACTAATAAAATAATCTTTTTGCAAATCTGGGACATCAATTTTTTTTTTTAAATTATTGTGTATTTTTGAAACATCAATTATTGGATCATTTAATAAAGTAACTTTTTTACTGTCAAAAATATTTAGTTCATTAATATAATTCAAAGTTTCTTTAGATGGACATGTTACTAAAAATATTTTTTTACCAATTAACCTCCATAACATTTTTCTTATAAAATTTAAACGCGGTAATCCTGAAATTCTTAAAATAAACTTTGTTTTAAACTGAAAAAATAATAATAAAGTCAATGGTAAGGATGTTAATAAATGCACAATTAGAAAATTAGGTTTTTTTACCTTTAATAGCTTTAAGAGTGGAAAAAAATTAAAGATAAAGATAAAAATAAAATAAAGACGCGATTTAAAGTAACCTGATTTATTATGATCAATATTCAAGTTAAGATTGTTTATTTTTTTAATATTTACTTTATTTTGAATAATTTCTTCTTTATATAGTTTCCATTCACCCATTGTATCCAGTAAAGACACATCATAAGAATTGTAATTATATTTTTTTAAAGATAAAGCAGAATTTATGACATTTCTAATTGTCGCCACATTAGACAAATAAGGTGACCAATAGAATATTTTATTCATAATTTTATGTTAAATATTTTGTTAAATTTTTACCAACTATGATAATTAATAGTTATTATATAAATATTTTACAATCAAAAACTTGTTAAATCAAAAAACATTATTAATTTTTTCTCCCACAATAGAAGATGGTGGAGTTGAAAAAAACTTATTTAATATTAGTAATTTTCTTTCAACTAAAATCGATAACATTTTTTTAATAACAGCTAATACTAACAAAAAAAAGAATTTTAATAGAAAAATTAATATAATAGCTCCAAATAGCTATTATTGGATCCATAAATCTAGATTTATAAAAACTTTAATTTGCTTAAAGTTATTTATTAATTTTTTTTTAACACATAAAAATAAAATTGTTGTTTTTTCTTTTAATAGTAATTTATATGCAATTTTAATTGGTATTATTTTTAACTATAAGGTTATTATAAGATCAAATACATCTCCCCTCTCATATTCAAGCAATCTTATTAAAAAAAAGATTTTTTCATTTTTTTTTAAATTTGCTGATGAATTAATCGTTAATAGTCTAGAATTTAAAAACCAAATTAAAAATGAATTCAACTTAAATGCAAAATATATCTACAATCCACTTGAAAGTTTAAAAGAAATAAATAAAAAAGCCAATCAAAGTTTTAAGTTTAATTTTTTTAAAAAAAAACATATTAACATTGTCAGTTTAGGCAGATTGGTAAAACAAAAAGATCACCTAACCATATTAAAAGCTGTAAATTTATTAAAAAATTATATCAAATACAAACTACTAATAATTGGCGACGGAGAAGAGCTAAAAAACTTAAAAACGTATATTAAAAATAATTCTTTAAAAAATGTAAAAATTATTTCCTATAAAAAAAATCCATACCCCTATATAAAAAAATCTGATTTGTTTATTTTGTCCTCAATATATGAGGGATTACCCAATGTTTTACTTGAAGCAATGTCTTTAAAAAAATTTATCATATCATCAAATTGTCCCTCAGGTCCTAAAGAAATATTAGCAAATGGAAAATATGGTTATCTTTTTAATATGGGAAATTATTTACAACTCGCTAATAAGATAAAAAAATTTTCTAGACATAAAAAAATACTAAAAAATAAAGCTTTGTTAGGTTTTAAAAGTCTTGATAGGTTTAACTATTATAAAAATTGTAATGAATATTTTTATACAATAATTAAGCATCTATAAAATGAGAAAAAAAATAAAATTAATCTTTTTTCATCCATATTCTGATATTGGTGGTGCCGATAATTCGCTATATAGGTTAATTAAAAATTTAAACTTAAATGATTTTTCAATCACATTTTTATCGTTAAATAATAGTTTTTTAAAAAAGATATTAGATAAAAAAATCCAATTCATTAAATTGAATGCTTCTCGTTCATTATTTGCTATAAATGAATTAAGAATTTTGCTCAAAAAAAATATTAATCAAAATGAATATAAAAAAATATTATTAATTTCAAATCAAAACTTTGCAAATATTATTGCAATTTTTAGTACACTGAATATCAATCAAGTTAAAACTATCTTAATAGAAAGAAATCATTTAGATGAACTAAATTTTTATAATAACATTTATGATTTCTTGAAAAAAAATTTTTTAAAAGTTTTAATTAAACAATTATATATAAAAGCGAATATGGTCATTGGTATTAGCAAAAAGCTTAGTCGTGACTTACAACACTTTACCAAAAAAAAAGTTATAACAGTATATAACCCTTCTTACGATAGTGATATTCATAAGAAATCTAAAGCTACTACCTCTCTTTCAAATAAATACAAATATATAATAAATATATCCAGATTTACGAAAAGAAAAGATCACACAACTACTCTGAAAGCTTTTAAAATGGCATCTGAAGTTTTAAAAAATATAAGACTTTTGTTAATTGGTTATGGTCCTGAACTGGAAAATATAATCACTATATCAAAAAATTTAGGTATTTATAATAAAATAAAGATAATTAAAAAATGTCACAATCCTTTTCCATTTTTAAGAAAATCTCATTTATTAATATTAACTTCTCGTTATGAGGGATTTGGAAATGTTTTAGTTGAGGCTTTAACTCTAGGTGTACCTGTTATTAGTACAAATTGTAAATCTGGCCCCTCTGAAATACTTTTAAATGGTAAGGGCGGTGAGCTAATTTCCATAGGTGATTACAACAATTTATCAAAAAAAATTATAAAGCATTTTAAGAAACCTAAAAAACTAATTAATAAAACTGTATTTGCAAAAAAACATTTACAAAGATTTGAAATTAAAAAACATTCAAAAGTTTATTCAGATATATTCAAAAAAATTAATTAAGCAAATGTCTGATAATAAATTAATCACTATAATAACTGTAGTTAAAAATGGAGAAAAGACAATTGAAAAATGTATCAAGAGTGTAATTAATCAGACTCATAAAAATTTTGAGTACATAATTATTTCAGGAAAGTCTAAAGATAAAACAATTGATATTATTAAAAAATATAAAATGCATATAGATGTCCTAATTGATGAAAAAGATAAAGGGATATGGGATGCAATGAATAAAGGCGTACGTTTAGCTAAGGGTGAAGTTGTTGGATTTTTAAATGCTGATGATTTTTATTATTCTAATACATTAAAGAGTGTGAATAAATATTTTCAAAAGAACAAAATAGATTTTTTATTTGGTAGTGTGCTTAAATATAAATTGCTAACTGGTTTTAAACCGTGGATGATTAAATGGAGCTTTGGTTTTTACACATCTCACTCAGTAGGTTTTTTTATAAAAACAACTAAACATAAGCTTGTTGGCAAGTATAACTCTAAATATTTAAGTGCTGATTTAAATTTTTTTTATAAAATGATCAATAAATACAAACTCAAAGGTATGGCTACCAAAAAAAATGAAATTTTTGGTAAATTTAATAAAGGTGGTTTTTCATCACAAGTTAACTATATTGATCATTTGATCGATTTAAATAAAATTAGAATTGACAATAATCAAAATATTTTTTTTGTATATATAATTTTTTTAATAAAAATAATTAAAAAACCTATCAAATTTTTAAGATCAATTTTTTAAATATTATACTTAATTATTAATACCCAAACTCTTTAAACCTTTTAATTAATTTTTTTTAATTTTAAAATTGATTTTAATTTTTTAATATTAACTGACGTGTTAGGCATTATTAGATTTGATTGCTTTTTAACGTTATACTTAATTGGTAAAACATTTTTTTTTGTTTTTAAAGCGAATCTATAGATAGACATTGTCTTTCCACCTACATTAATCACACCTTTCAAGCCCATTAATTTTGGTATTATCTTAGCCGCCTCAATATGTGTCAAAAAATTGCTTTTCCTATCTGTAAAAGCATATTTGTGAATAAAGGGTGTCTCAGACATAGCAATTCTTATAATTAAAGATTTTTTTGAATACATTTGTACAGCACATTCAGCTCCAAGTTTAGACCATGAATAATTATTTGTTGGAAGTAAAGGATCGATCTCACGATAGTTTCCTTTTTTTCCAGGGTAAACATAGTGAGTAGACATGTATATTAGTTTAATATTTAATTTTTCACAAACCTTAACCAAATTACATGTTCCAATTATATTAATATCTATACTCTGTGATATATTTTTGTCATGAACATCTAATGGTCTTGATAATGCAGCTAAATGTAAGATAGTTTTTGGTTTAATTTCTTTAATTTTTTTTTCTATAGATTTTTTATTTAGAATATTAAATTCTTTTTTATTCATATAATGAATATGTTTACCAAAAAAATATTGTTTTAAAGTTTTTGCAAATCTTCCCTCACCACCTGTAATTATTATTTTTTTCATTATTTAAATTGCTTTAAAAAAAATTTTAACAACACTGCATACATATCTTATCTCTTTTGCTGTATGTTCTTCTGAAATTGGAAGACTTAGAATTTTCTTTCCTAAATTGTAGCTTTTACTTAATTTTTTTTTATTTTGAAAAAATTTGAGCTCGTTGAGCATATAAGGATAATGAATCATCGTTTCAACACCTCTGATTTTTAAGAAATTCATTAGTTTATTTCTATTTTTAGTTCTTACGACGAACTGATGAAAAGAATGAGTATTTTTCTTATCCAATTTAAATAAAATCAGGTTGTTAATATCTTTCAATTCATTGAAATAAATTTTTGCATTTTCATTTCTTTTATTGATTACTTTTTTATAATTATCTAATTTAATGTTTAAGATTGCAGCATTTATAGTGTCTAGTCTAGAATTTCTACCAGAAAATAAATGATCGTATTTTTTTAGAGCACCATGGTTTCTTGCTCTTAAACAATAGTCAGCTATTTTTTTGGAATTAGTTACAATTGCTCCAGCATCTCCAAATGCACCTATATTTTTCCCCGGAAAAAAACTAAATGTGCCCAAATCACCTGTCGTTCCAACATGGGAATTATTTAGTTTAGCCCCATGTGCTTGGGCACAATCCTCGATGAGTTTTATTTTCTTACCTTTGGTAATTTTTTTTATTGCTAATGTGTTAGCTGGGTTGCCATAAAGGTGAACTGCTATAATAGCTTTTGTTTTTTTGTTAACTTTTTTTTCTAAATCTTTTAAACAAATTGAATAGTCATCAAGATTAACATCGCAAAAAACAACCTTTAAATTGTTAGCAATTACTGCTTCTGCTGTTGATATCCAGGTATTATTAGGAACTATGACCTCTGAACCTTTCTTCAAGTTTAGCGATTGTAAGGCTATTTCTAGCGCGTCAGTTCCATTTCCTACACTAATACAGTATTTTGAACCAACAAATTTTGCAAAATTTTTTTCAAAGAGTTTAACATCCTTGCCACCTACAAAGTTTGCATTTTTGATAAGTAATTTAATTTTTAAATTAATTTTTTTTTTTTGGGGAATTAATTTATATAAATTTGTAAATTTAATTTTCATTAATTGATTTATCTAAAATTGATAAATATTACTATATATTTTAGTTTAAATTAAACAATTTTTATTACATATTTTAAACTTATTTATTGTTTGTTTAAATTAACTATTTAAAGTAAACAGTGATAATTATAACAATGATACCATTCTTAATTAAAACTAAGATCTATAACGACAGCAGAGGCTTCTTTAAAGAACTTTTCCTAAAAAAAAAGATAAATTTTAATTGTAAATTTACAGCTATGTCGCATTCTAAAAAAAATGTTATTCGAGGACTTCATTATCAATATAAAAAGAAGCAATCAAAAATCCTTAGCGTTCTTAAAGGTAGTGCATTAGATGTCTGTGTTAACATAGACCTGAAATCAAAAAACTTTGGTAAAGTCTATAAATTTCATTTAAAACCTGGTCTATTATTATTTGTACCTAAAAATTACGCACATGGGATTGGCTTTTATGATAAAGAGAACATACTTTTATACCATTTATCTGAATATAGATTTGCTCAATATGAGAGGGGCATACGTTATAATGATCAAAACTTAAAAATAAACTGGAAAATTAAAAATCCAATTCTTTCAAATAAAGATAAAAAACATCCCCCATTAAATGAAGTCTTTAGAATAAAAAAATAAATTATGTTCAATAAGTTTAAAATTTTAAATTATAATCGTTTCAGTGAAAAAAGTGGTACTTTGATACCATTTTATAGTGATAAATCATTTCCAAAAAATTTTACAATAAAAAGATTTTTTATCCTTTATGGAAAAAAAGGATTTCCCAGGGCTGATCATGCGCATAAAAAAACCACTCAAATTATAATACCCATTAAGGGTAAAATAAAATTAACAATATTTTACAACAATAAAAAAAAAGTAATTGTATTAGAAGCTAACAAAAATAAAGCACTGTACATACCGCCATATCATTGGCTGAAAATAAATTTTAAAAATAACTCCGATTCTCTATTAACACTATGCAATTATAAATATTTAAAAAAAGAATATATTCTTGATTTTAATGATTTTAAAAAAATTAAATAAATGAATTTGCTAATCACTGGTGCCTTGGGCCATATAGGAAGTTATATATTTAATGACCTAACTAAGATTAAAAAAATTAAGAAAATTTATCTAATCGATAATATAACCAATCAAAGATTTTCTGTGATTTTTAGAATAAACCATAAAAAAATAAAATTTTTATATGGTGATTTAACTGATCCAAAAATTTGTAGTAAAATACCCAAAACAGACATTGTAATTCATTTAGCCTCTATAACAGATTCAGAAAATAGCTTTAATATAAAAAATCAAATATATAGAAACAATATTGGTGCATTTAAAAATATTTTACAATACTGCGCCAAGAATAAAGCAAAATTGATTCATATATCCTCTACTAGCGTTTATGGTCAAAAAAATAAAATAGCCAATGAAAAAGAGGTAGACCTTAATCCATCAAGCCCATATGCAAAAATAAAACTTCAAGAAGAAAAAATATTAAAAAAACAAAAAAAAGTTAAATATATAACGTTACGATTTGGTACTATAAGTGGATTTTCTATTGGCATGAGATTTCACACTGCAGTCAATAAATTTTGTTTTAATAGTGTTATGGGTTTGCCTATACCAATTTGGGGAGGGACAACTAAATTATACAGACCATACTTAAGTCTAAAGGATGCACTTAAAACTATAAAATTTATTATTAATAAAAAATATTTCCCAAGTCAAATTTTTAACGTCTTGTCAGAAAACAAAACCGTTGAGCAAATTTTAAATATAATTAAAAAAAATAAAATTAAGATTAAAAAAATAAATATAGTGTCAAAAATATCAAACCAGCTCTCTTTCATTACAAGTAAAAATAAAATAGAGAAATTGGGTATAAAACTTAACACAAAGATAGCTACCGATATTAATAATACGATAAAAAATTTAAAAACTTATTGATGAGTCCTAATTATAATAACATAACAGTTTTTTTTGTTTCATACTATTCAAAAAAATTTATTGAAAAATTAGTTAAAAAAATTAACAAAAAAATAAAAATTTTAATCATAGATAATGCCCACGAGAAAAATTTTAAAGAAATATTTCGTAAATATAAAAATGTTAAACTTATTCAAAGTAAAAAAAACCTTGGTCAAACAGGTGGAATTAATATTGGATTTAAGAACATAAAGACTAAATACTCTTTATACATGGATTCAGATATTAACTTTAAGTCGAATACTATTGATAAATTCTTAAAATATGCAGATGAAGTAAAAGACTTCATAATACTTGGACCACAACATGAAAGATCAAAATATCCAGATTCTTTTATATCAACAAAAAAAAGTTGGCATAAAGATCTAGTAAGAATGAAACTGGTGCATGGACATTTCTTATTTTTTAATATGCAAAATGTAAAAAAAGTTGGCTTATACGATCAAAATATTTTTTTGTACTATGATGAAACAGATTTTTGCTTAAGGGCTTATAGAAAGCGACAAAAAATATACATCATTCCAAAATTACAAGTATACCATGAGGGTGGTTCATCAGTTAACATTGGAAGTAAAGTTGAAATAGAGGTTAACAAACACTGGCATTTCATGTGGTCAAAATTTTATTATTATAAAAAAAATTATTCGTACTTTTATGCTGTTCAAAAAACTTTTTTTGATTTATTCATAATTTCTTCTAAATTTATAATTTTTTTCTTTATAAATAGACGAAAAAAATTAATCTACTATAATCAATTATGTGGACTAATTAATTCTTATTTAGGAAAAAAACCCTACAAAAGATTAGACTTAAAATAATGTATACTATTTTTGGATCCTCTGGTTTTATTGGAAAAGAATTAGCCTCTCATCTGAAAAAAAATAATCAAAAAGTTTTTAAACCAAACAAAAACCAAATTAAGTTTAATAAAGATTTGGGATATATAATTTACTGTGTTGGCTCTGATGATTGGAAAAAAAAACCAAAAAAAGGTTATTTATCAAATTTAGGTCATTTAAAGAAAATTGTTTTTAATAATAAATTTAAATCTATAATTTTTTTATCTACAACTAGACTCTATATAAATTCCAAAAATACCACTAAAGAAAATAGTAATTTATCTGTTAACTCAGAAAGCGAAAATGATTACTACAACATTTTAAAAATAGCCTCTGAATCTCTGCTCCTAAGGTTAAATAAAAAAATTAAAATCATCAGATTATCCAATGTATTTGGGTTTAACCACAAATCTCCATTATTATTACCTATGTTGATAAAAAATGCATTAAAAAAATCCCAAATAGAAATTACAATAAGTTTAAATTCTACAAAAGATTATATATTAATTGATGATGCTATAAATCTAATTTTTAAAATTTTAAAATATGGAAAACAAAACATTTACAATGTTGCAAGTGGTAAAAACATAAAGATTAAAAGAATAACTAACATTATTAAGCAAGAAACTGGTTGCAAGATAATTCTAAAAAATCAAAAAAAAGTAATGTTGGAGCCAAAAATAAACATTAAAAGAATTCAACAGGAATTTAATTTTAAAAATAATTTTAAATTAGAGAAATCTTTACCCGAGTTAATTAAGAAATATAAAAAAATATTTAATTAATTATTTCAATCTTTTTATCTTTTATTATCATTTTAATATCACAAAAATCTTTGATTAGCTGAGAATGACCAATAAATATGATTATTCTATTCTTTTTAATCTTATTAATTATTTCTAAAAAATTTTTTTCTGTGTCTTTATCTAGTGCATTCGTAGCTTCATCAAGTATAATAACATCTGGATTTGTCACTAAAGCTCTTGCTATTGCAATTCTTTGTTTTTGGCCCCCAGAAAAAGAAGATCCTAGATTCCCAACATTGGTGTTTATTCCATTCGATAAGGAGTTTATTAACTCATTCAGTCCTACTAGTTTAACAATTTCGATGATATTTTTTTTACTGATATTGTCTCTTCCAAAAACAATATTTTCTTTAATCGTATTATTCATTAAAAAATTTGTCTGGCAAACATATCCTACACATTTTAACCAATTATTAGAAATATCAGTTAAATTTGAATTATTTATTTTAATTGTTCCTCTTAAAGGGGACAATAAACCAGAAATTAAATCAACAAATGTACTTTTTCCAGATCCATTAGGTCCTTCCAGATAAATTGTGTTATCTCTATTTAGCTCTATATTTAAATCTTCAAATATAGTTTTTGAATTGTCATAAGAAAAGTCTAAATTTGAAATTTTTATTTTAAGCTCCTGATTAAAATCTATATTATTAAGCGTTTCATCCCTTTTTTTTAACTTATATTGTTCAAAAATTTTTCTAAATCTTTCTGCATTTTTTATCGCTTCTTCGATTTGATATTTTGAAATTCGTAAAGCTTGAATTGATTGATTGTACACGGTAAAAATTGGTATGAGCTTTAATATAGCAAAAGCATACAGTCCTAATAAAGGTATGTGATTACTCATGTCATAATTATTTGATTCAAAAAAAACAGCTATTATTATACCAAATAATACTAGGGTTATTTCTAAAAGATATCTTGGTATTTTGTTCATTAATTTTGAAATGATTGCTACCTCTGTAGCTTTTTTTTCATTTTTTTCAAAAGCATTTAAAAAAAAAACTGAATTTCCAGTCAGCTTAATATCTCTTAAATTCAAAATACTTTCTGAAATATTTTTATATCTAGATCGGTCATATTCAGCAGTTTGCTTAGATAGATATACTTGTTTTTTTTTAAAAATAATGAAAAGTATAACCGTGAAAGCTACTAATACTGCCATAATTATTATCGTTACCTTCAAATTAACAAATAATAGATAGCCTAATATAAAAAATAAAAAAAGTGTGTTTTTTATAATCTCTATATATTTCAAAATTCCCTCTGCTATGAAGGTTCCAGTATCAGATAAAATTGTTCTCATTATATACGCATGGTCTACTCTTAAAATTTCTTGCCACTGAGAGTTTAGAAAATAGGAATATGCCCTCAAAGTCATATCAACATTCATTTCTCTACTATATTTTTGTGTTTTATATTCAAAAAATAATAATAGTATTACTTTTAAAATAATAACAATCAAAAAAACTACAGCTAAATCTATTAGTGAAAGTTTGCTGACATTAAAGAAATTACCATAACTATTAATAATACTTATTTTTTCAGTATAATCTTTATCGAATAAAACAGTTAAAACTGGGATAATTAAAGAAAAATTTAATAACTCAAGTGCAATTATTGATAACAATATAATTAACAACCATAAACTTTTAATTCTATTTTCTTTACCTATGATCTGATAACTTTGTAAAAATTGATCGAACATATTTTTATATTTTTTTAAGATTATTATTACTTTCTTTAAGATAGTATCTAATCATTAAATTAATCATTTTTTCGCCATAAGTAAAATTTTTCTTATTAATTTTATTCTTTATCAAGCATTCTCTAAATTTTGACTGTTTTACAGTGATTTCTACTGGTCTTAAAAAATTTTTATCTTTCAAAATATATTTCTTATAGTTTATACCAAAATAATTAAATGCAAACATGAGCATTTGTTTAGCAGAAAAACACTTGCCATTTGAAATTATAAAATCTTGAGGTTTTTTCTTCAAAAATTTAATTAATATTTCACACTGATCTTCACACCAATTCCATTCTCTTTTTATATTTAGATTACCAAAAGCTGTTTTAAGATTGTATTTATGCGCACTAATTGCAGCCAAACATATTTTGGGAATAAAAAAAGATTTAACTCTTAATGTTGACTCTGTATTAAATATTATTGCATTGTATGTTTTTAACTTATACTTTTCTCTATATGCTTTTGTAATATTAAAACCTTTTAGCTTGGCTACACCATATGGGTTTATTGGATTTTTTCTACTTTTAATGGATATTTTACCGTTTATTTTACCATACATTTCAGAAGAGGCCGCGTAGATAAAATTTATGGTACGGTCAACTTTATAAATAGAGTCTAGTACATTTTTGGCACCCAAATAATTACTTCTAACTGTTTCATTTTTTTTAACAAATGAAATTCTTGGGGAGCTTTGTCCAGCAAAATAGAAAATATATTGTGGTTTATATTTTTTTATGATTTGAATAATTTTTTTTTTATTAAAAATATCTAGAACAATAATCTCAAATAGTTTTTTTTTAATTTTAAATTTTTTGAATCTAGATGTAATTATAACTTTTTCTTTTTTTTTATTTAATTGGTTTTTTAAAGTTATCCCAAATTGACCTGTACCTCCAATGATTAACGAGTGACACCTTTGATTTATCATATAATTTATAACTTCATATATAGTTAAAAAATATTATTTAAATATATTAAAAATTTTATTTATTAATAAACTTATTAAATTAGTTTTATCTCTTAAAAATATATGAAATTTTATTTTTTTAATATAAAATTGGCTACTTTCTTGTTTTTTTGGAAAATGAATTTGAGTGTTAAAATTTAAATTTTCATTTTGATCTATATATTTTAATGTATTTGTTGAATTTTCACCGAATCCAATATTTTTTACATAACTTTTAACTGGGTTGAGACACAATCCTTTGTTCCAAAAAATTGTTGCATTCCAAAAAATTGCCCACGTATTTAATTTTTTTTGATGATTTCTAATTAATTGCGACCAATTGCTAAGACTTCCATCAAGATCAAAACTATTAATTTGTTTATCTGTCAAACTTTTAATAAAAAAATTAGAATTTAATATCAATTTATTCCAAGAATTTCTGTGAGTTCCCCACCCCCAACAATTCATATTGTGCCATAAAAAAGTATCATTAAAAGTTTTATGATTTGTTTTTATTGGATAATTCCAGGCACTAACATGCCAAATATTTTTTTTATACTTAATAAAATTTAAAGACCGGTTCATATACTTAATAAAATATGGACTTACTATCAAATCGTCTTCAAGAACTATAATTTTTGAGTGTTTTTTAAAAATATAATTTATTCCCTCAATAATATTTTTTTTTAACCCTCTATTTGTTTTGTAAAAAACCGTTCTTTTTATTCTTAAATTTTTAATATCTTCAATAATTTTTCTAACTTTATAAACTTTTTTTTTATCGTTTTTGTTAGAAGTTGCACCATCAGAAAAAATATAAATATCAGTATTTTTTACTAATTTATTATCTTTTATTGACTCCAGTGTTTTGGATAACGTATCTGGTCTATTATAAACAAATAATGCTATAGGTGCTAATTTCATTATTATTTTTGAAAATTTATGATTATTTCTTTTTTATTTGGATTATTAGGCAAATACTTTGGAACTACATTCTTTTTCAAATTTTCTTTTAATAAAAATTTTTTGTTAATAAATACCATTTCAACTACTAGGGGATCTCCATTCTTATCAGGAGCAACTGAATTATTTGGTGATATATTGCAATTTTTAAGATCACTGATTTTTTTTAAAAATTTTTCTATTTTTTTTTTGTTTTTATCTATCTTATGGAACTCAATAATAAGACAGTTTATTTTTTTTTGATACTTCACTATATCCTCTAATATCAAATATTCATCTCCTTCAATATCTATTTTTAATATTAAATTATCTAATTCATTTTTAAGTACTTGATTAAGTGAAATTTCTTTTTTTTTTAAGTTATTTATTCGTGTAACTTTAAGTTTCTCATGTCTAATATTTTTATGTTTAAAAAATTCAATATATTCCAAAAATTTTAATATATTCTTAATATTGCTTCTATATCTAACAAAAAAATAAAAATAGCTAATTGTGGTTTTAACCCAAAAAATAAAATTTATTGAATGGTCATAAAAAATTATTTTTATATCTTTATTTTTTTTTTGTAAATTTTTCTCAAACGACCAATCAGATCCAAGTCCACATGATATAATTTTTTTACTTATTTTTATAATTTTATTTGGCACATAATAGCCACCATCTTGTTTTGATCCCAATCTAGTTAAGGACACATTTACCATTGGTTTATAAAATTTTCCTAACATAAGTTAAATTATTTTTTCGTAGATTTGTTCAGTTTCATTAGAACACTTTTTCCAACTATATCTATTTAGATTTTGGTTGCCTTTAGTTTTTAAACTTAATAATAACCCATCGTCAAAAATAACTTTTTCCATTTGAGATTTTATTGAATCTATATCTTTTGGATCAAAAAAGATTGCTGCGTCGTTTGCTATTTCTGGAAAACAGCTATTATTGCTGCAAATGACCGGGCATTCCATATTCATTGCCTCAAGAAGTGGCAGGCCAAATCCTTCGTATAAAGATGGAAAAATAAACAGTCGAGCTTTCTGATAAAAAAAATTCAATTCTTGATCATCACCTTCAAAAAAATGAATTTTATTTTTGTCAATATTTAGCTCTTTAAATAACTTTTCTTCAGATTTTGAAAAAGTTCCCCCACCAAAACAAACAAAATCAAAATTTGATTTTATTATATCGGATATTGAATATGCTTTAATTGCATTTATAAAATTTTTATATCTCTGTCTATTTCCTACATAAAGGATAAAGGGTCTTATATTCAAATATCTTTCTTTGTATTTTTTATCTTTGTTTATGGCTAAATTAATAACTGAAATTTTAGATGAATCAATATTGTATTCTTGCTGCAAATCCTTTTTGGTATTTTTAGAAATACAAATAATTTGATCAATTTTATTAAATATTTTTTTCTTTTTTTTTATTAAGCTTTGATATTTCGCAGTATAAAGTTTTTCTTTAATTAAATCATATTCTGTTACTACTATTTTAGATTTAGAATTAAAAATTTCTGAATTATTATAATAAGTTAAATGGATTATATCTGGTTTTTTTATTTTAACCTTGTAATTAAAATATAATTTATTGATCTTATTTATATATTTAATCATAGACCCTGCTCTATTATAGAAGAAAACTTTATCTGAGAACTGACTATTTTTTAAGTAAAGATTTTTATAAAAAAGTGAAATGATTAATGGATCTACCTTTTCTGAAAAATTTTCTGTTAAATTAACTATATAATTTGATGCTCCACCATAGCGCTGTAATGTAAATATTGAATAATCAAAAAATACTTTCATAAATAATATAAATCTTTAACTGATATAAAAAAGTTTTTTTAATAACATAATATCATGCATTTTAAATTTTAACTTCTATTATATATTGTGTTGAGTTCAGACCTTGTTTTTGCATGATAAAACTATTTATCAAGCGACCCTCAAAAATATCATTAATAGCTTTTTCATTTATATGCTTCCAGCTAGCAAAATTAAATTCTTCTCCAAATAAATCATAATCATCAATTACAATTAAAAAATTTTTTTTAATAGTTGAAATTAAATTTAACTCTTCAAGTAATGGGACTTCAGTATTAGATAATTTATTTTTTTTAATATCAGTTGTTACAGTTTTTTTTTTATTTAATATTTTGTTTAAAATTTTTATTAAAAAAATTTCATTGTTATCTAAATCAATAGTCTCGGCACTATATCCTTCATAACTTGAGCTATGCGCATCTAAAAAAATAATTACATACTCAGAATCTATACTTTTTAGAACTTTTTTTAACATATCCCTGCTGTCACCAAGGTAGAAATTAATATTTTTAAGACCCTCATCTTCAGCTTTATTTTTAGCAAAGAGATACAACTCTTTAACAATTTCGATTGTATAAAAATTTATATTGGTAAATTTTTTTGCTAATGGAATTATTGATCTACCATTATAAGTTCCTGTTTCTATAAATGTTTTATAATCTTTAGATAATGCTTTATCTAAAATTTCTTCATATCTCTTTGGACTAAGAATTCCCATATTTTTCAACCTATCTATAAAATATCTTTAAAGATAGTATTTATTTTTCATATAATTAATAAAATTTTTTTTTATATTAAAATTTTTTAACTCTTCATCTATGATGTTCCAATCTATTGGCAATTTTTTTTTAACTATTAAATTAAATAAATTTTTTTTTTTTAAAAGAAGTAAGCATAAAAAAAATACATATTGTATTTTTAAAAATTTTAAACTTCCCCAAGCACCTTTTCTTTCAAAAATTTTTGCATAAATAATTGAGGATAAATATTCTGATGGTTTTTTTATTATAAACTCGTGTGTTTTTGAGTATTTATTGCTTGAATAAATAGTTTTCATCCACTCCAAGTTAATGTCTTTGTACTCTTGAAACTCTTTAGTTTTATTGGGGTCAGAAAAAACTGTATACATAATATAAGGAAAAAACTTTGTTTTTTTTTCTAGATTTCTAATTTTGAAATATAATTTAATATACTTTTCTAAATTCCAATTATTTTTATGTTTCATTAAATTAAATAATTTTTTGGGCTCGGTTAAAATGGGTCTGATTAAAGACAAATATTCAATAATATCTTCTTTGCTAACGAGTGCATACCTATCACAATAACCACCATAACCCTCACCATCGGGTATCCAAACGCTGTCACTTCTCATACTTGTAAGTGGGGGATGTTTTATTGGCCAAAAGAAATCTGATCTAGTTATGATAAATCTATCATATTTATCAATTAAGTTTTCTTCTTTTAATTTTTTAAGTAATAACCATCTATAAAAGATTAATATTGAAGAACTACCTACTCTATCTTTCTTCCACTCTAAATTATGAGACAATTCTGTTTTACCTGTACTTGTGAAATTTTTGATACCACCAAGCCAAAAATCCTTGATATTTAGTAAAATTTTCCAATTTTCTTTTTCTTCTTTTTTTTGTAAATTCTTTGAGATTTCTTTTTGTGCATAATTAAAAGCATCTGTATAATCATCTCCATATTCTTCAATAGTCCATTTATGCTTTGCATTTTTCCAAAAAGGATTTTGGTAGTTATAATTTTTTGTTACGCCAATACAAAGTGCCAAATCTGCATCTAATTCTTTCAATACATTTTTATTAAAATTTTCCCATGTTACTTCATGGCTTCTTGTTTGAGCTATTATGCAGACTAGAGTCTTGGACATCAACTTTATACGCTTTTAGATTGGCCTTTGCCTAAAGTGATTAAATTAATATTCTTTTTTTTCGGTATGTATCTAAAAGGGTCGATAATTGTAGAATTTTTTGGAAAGTTAAATTTTTTAAATTGTTCATGTTTGGTGCCTATGAAATATAAAGCTTTTTGAAATTTGGGTTTCTGTTTATCAAGAAAAGGATCGTAGTAATCAAACTGAATTTTTTTTGATTTTAGAAAATTTCCAAGTAAAATTGAAGGACTTCCTGTTGTAATATTGGTTTCTGGCTTAAAAGTTTTTCCAAGAATATAAACTTTTTTATTTTTTGGCATATTTTTTATAATTATCTTTACCAGCCAGTTTGTTTGAAGTTCTCTCTGCAACATTGTAGCTTCAAACCAATCCATACTTAATTTTTTTTTCTTAGCTAACCATGATAATGCAATATTGTCTCTAGGATGACATCCGCCCCCATCTCCCATTCCGCCTTGTAAATATTTATTACTTATTATTCTATTATCACACATTGAAAGAGCCTTTGAGACTTCATCAACATCAGTATTTGGTAAACTTGAGCATAGCTCCATTACAGTGTTGATAAATGCAATTTTTGTAGAAATAAAAGTATTGTAGCTAACTTTAATCATCTCTGCATTTTCAATTGTTGTTTTAAAAAAGGGGGACTTATTGATTGTTTTATAAAATTTTTCAGCTTTTTTTGCAGCAAATTTACTATCCACTCCAAACAAAATTATTTCTGAGTTTAAAAAATCATTAATAGTTGTTCCCATTGCAATAAAAAATGGATTATAGCATAACTTTACATATTTATTTAGAATAGGTTTTATTTCTTTTTTAATTGTACCTGGTAACACAGTTGAGATGATTATAACAACTGTCATTTTTTTTTGTTTCTTTATTTGATCTGATAAAGTTTTCATTCCGTTTTTTAAGTATGTATAATCAAAATCAATTCTTTTATTTGGAATTCGGGTAACACCCTCATATTTTTTATCATGGGGTGTTTGAATGGGCACAAATATAATTTCACTTTTGGAAACTAATTCTCGAACATTTACAAATTGAAGTTTAGTTTTTTTTAAAAGTTTATCTGTGCCTTCTTCTTTGTAGGGAATTTTTTTTGTTTCAACATAAGATTTGACATTATCAGAGATATCATAACCAAATACTTTATGTCCTTTATTTTCTACTGCGAGAGCAACAGGCAAGCCCAATTTTCCTAAACCTAAAAAACCAATATTCATAATTTTAAAATTTAATTTTTATTTTTGTATACCTAATTTTTAATATGTAAATAAGAAATTATATCAAAAATTTTTTAATAGCTTATTAAAGTATTAATATAATCATAAAAGACTTTTTACCTGCTTATATATATTTAAATTCTCTTTTACAATTATAGTTTTTGCTTTAATTTTTCTTCCAAACTCAAAATCTACCTTTTTATCACCAATCATTAATAAATTTTTTTTATCAATATTCCACCTCTTTGTGGCTAGTTTAAACATACCAATGTTTGGTTTTCTTAGATTGAAATAAAATCTAGAAGAATAATTTTTACTATATTTGTAATAAGGTGAATGAAATATTTCATCAATTCTTATATTATTTTTTTTAAACTCATTTTGCATCCAATCGTGTAACTTTAACATTTTTCGTTCGGTGTAATATCCTCTTCCAATTCCAGATTGATTTGTTACTATAAATACATGGTAGCTATTTCTATTAAAATACTTAATTATTTCAAAAATTCCTTTTGTAAAATGAAAATTATTTACATTTGATACATATCCTAAATCTCTATTAATCACACCATCTCTGTCAAAAAAAACTGTTGGATATTTTATTTTGGGCAACAGTAATTTAGCTTTTTTTAAATCTTTCCTAACTCCTATATCAAGGAAAAAATTTTTTTGAAAAAATGAGCATTGTAATCTTTGTTTGCTTGCTAGTTCTGGTAAGATAACACTCTCTAATGAAAATTTTTGTTTTTTATATTTATTTAATATTTTTTTTTTAATTATATAGGTTCCTAAATTTATGTTTGAAAAAACTTTTTTTTTATTCTTTTGAAAACTTAAAACTCTATTACTTTTAATTTTCAACTCCCCATATCTATCATTAAGTAATTTTTTTGTTGATAGGATAATATCAAATTTTTTTCTATCAAAGTCTTCTTGTAACTGAAGTAAATCACCATCAAAATAAGTATCACCATTAAGTAAATAAAAATAATCATCTAATTTATTCAGAGCATTTACTAAGGCTCCACCTGTGCCTAATGGTTTTTTTTCATCGATGCATGAAATTTTAATTTTACCGTTAATTTTTTTATTGTGATATTTTTTAAAAAAATGATTACTTTTGTATGAACAAAGAAGCAAAATCTTATTAATTTTTTTTTGAACTAGTCTATCTATTAAGATGTCTAAAAAAGATTTATTTCCAATTTTTATCAACGGTTTTGGTATTTTTTTTGTAATTGCACCCAATCTAGTACCTAGTCCACCACACAATATAACTGCCTGATTTACCATTTTATTATTAGTATTATCCTTGCTAGAAATTTTCTTTTTCTCAAGTTTATTACTTAATTTATTTTTATATATTTTTTTTTTAGACTTAAGCACTTTTTTTAAATTTATTAAGTTTAAACTTTAATTAAAATTTTTTCAGTGTAAACATAATACATGTCAAAAAATTCATTAAAAATAAGATTAAAAAAAGCAGCTTTGGAAAGTAGTATTTTAAAAAAAAATCTAATTAAAAAAGACTTTTTAATTAATAAGGCAGTATTTTTACTAAGTAATGCACTAAAATCTGGAAATAAAATCATGATTTGTGGTAATGGAGGCTCCGCGGCTGATGCTCAACATTTGTCAGCTGAATTTTTAGTTAGATTAAAACCTGGAATTAATAGGAAGCCTTTTCCAGTCATGAGTTTAGCCATGGATACTTCAACGCTCACTGCATGTGGGAATGATTATAATTTTAATAAAATATTTGAGCGAAACCTAGATGCTTTTGGTTCATCAGGTGATATTCTTTTGGCAATTAGCACCTCAGGCAATTCTACTAATGTTATAAATGCTATTAAATTAGCAAAGAGAAGAAAAATAAAAACAATTGGGTTTTTAGGATTTAATGGTGGTAAAGCAAAAAAAATTTTAGACTTAGCAATAACTGTGAATAATAAAAATACAGCAAGAATACAAGAGGCCCATATTTTTTTAGGGCATTTTATATTTGAAGAGGTTGAGAGTCTTTTAATTTACAAATAATTTAATAATTATTTTTAAAATCAAATTTTGTATTTTCTAAAATATAAATTAACTCTCTTATTCCGTCATCTAAACTAACTTTCGCAGCAAAGCCTTTTTTTTCTATTTTTCGATTACTTACAAAGTAATCTCTTTTATCTGGATCCTGTTGATTTTTTTTTATTACAATTTTTAATGTCCTGTATTGTTTTTTTATTTTTTTTGCTAATTGAAGCTTTGTGATGTTTGCTGATGATAGCCCTAGGTTGTAAACTTGATCTTTAATTTTTCTAAAATTTTCGATAGCAAATATAAAAGCTGCAACTACATCTTTAATATGAACAAAATTTCTTCTAAAATTTGGTTCAAAAATTTCAATCTTTTTATCTTTAATTGTCTTTTCAACAAAATTATTTACTAATAAGTCAGTTCTCATTCTATAAGAATATCCAAACACCGTTGCTAAACGGAATGCCACACAGTTTTTATGTTTTAATATTAACTTTTCAGCGTCTGTTTTTGTTCTGCCATATAGGGATATTGGATTCAATGGTGAGTTTTCATCACAATACTTATTTCTCTGTCCCACTCCATATCCTGAATTCGTTGTTGGATAAATTATTTTTTGATTTTTTTTAGCAAACTTTAACAAATCTTTAACTGCTTGAAAATTAACTCTAATTGCTTCTTTTTTAAACTTTTCACACAGCGGAGCACCTACAAGCCCAGCTAATGGTATAATGTAATCTTGTTTTTTGATAATTTTTTTTATCACATTTATTTTTGTAACATCTTCTTTTAAAAAAATAAAATTTTTATAATAGAAGAGATGATTAATTGAATTGCTAGAATATTTTAATGTATCTACTACTGTTACAGTATGACCAAGATTTACTAACTCAGTAGACAACATAGATCCAATATAACCAGCCCCACCCGTAATTAAAATTCTTTTTTTTTTCATTATTTAAAATTTCTGCATTCATTTAATAACTTTTTAACTGAGTTATTAAAAGAAACTTTTGGTTTCCACCCTGTATGTCTTCTAAATTTTGAGACTTTTGGAATTTGTAAAGTTACATCCTGTGGTCTTAAAAGCTTTTTGTCTAGCTTAGTTATAATTTTAACTTTAGACAATTTAATCAACTGCTCTAGAAATTGTTTAACTGATATTACTTTCGATCCCCCTATGTTATAAATCTCTCCTATTTTACCTCTTGTAGCTGCCAACCAATAAGCTTCCATTGCATCGTCAATATCAACAAAAGTTCTAACACTTTTTAGATTACCATGTGATAGAGATTTTTTTTTTTTATTTTCAATTAATGCAATTTGGTTTGCAAACGAAGTTTGGAACAGATTCGATCGTCTTGCATTTGTATATGAAAACATTCTTGTAATAACTATATTCATATTAAAGCTTTTTAGATAAATTTGAGATATTATATCTTGAAAAAGTTTTGTTGCTGCGTAAGGATTGATTGGATTTAAATTTTGATTTTCTGAAATTGGGATATCTTTTTTCGTAACAGCTCCATAAACTTCAGAAGTGCTGCAAATCATTATTAAAGTTTTAAGATTAAGTTTTCTAATACTTTCTAAGATAGTTAATGTAATAGTATTATTGTTTTCAGCAAATTCAATGGGTTCATCAAATGAAGCTCTTACATCGGCATTGGAAGCTAGGTGAAATAGTGCATCAGGTCTGACATTATTTATAATCTTTTTTGTTTTCTTGAAATTTCTAAGATCCAATTTAAATAGTTTTAAATTCTTTATTTTTTTTTCTAATAATTTTTTATATCCAGTTGATCTATAAGATCCATAAATCTTAATATTTTTATCAATTTTATTTATATGTTCTGCGAGATAACTCCCTCCCGAGCCTGTAATACCTGTAATAAAAATTTTTTTAAATTTTCTCATTAGTGTTTTACGCTATTCAAAATATTCAATACTTTTTTTATTTTTTCTATTTTTAAGGTAGGGTAATTTCCAATATAATATCCAAATTTATGAATATGCTCTACATTCTTGAAGTTTTTTAAGTTTACTTTTTTAACTATTTTTTTCAACCATGGTTGTCTTAATTGGTTTCCTCCACCTGCATTACCTCTTCTAAATTCAATCCCTTTTTTTTTCATGATTTCTTCCAATTTGTTTCTGAATGTAATATCACTTTTCTTAATTATTAATGGAAATGCATAATTACTACATCCTTTTAAATCAAAATTTGTTTCAAATATTGTTGAATCAAGGTTTTTTAAAAAGTAAAAAAAATTTTTGTTTCTAATTTTGTTATTTCTATCTAGTCTTTTTAATTGATTAATTCCCACTACCGCTGCTATTTCATTATTTCTAAGATTAAAGCCAGGATAAAGAAATATAAATTTTGGAGACAATTGATGATGTTTTTTAATTAATTTTTTTTCTAAAATTTTATTGTCAGACTCTCTTAACATGCCATGCGATCTTAACATTCTTAAAATTTCATATAATTTTTTATTATTAGTACATATCATTCCACCTTCAATTGTAGATATATGATGTGCATAATAAAAAGAAAAACAAGACATAAGTCCAAATGTTCCTAATTTTTTACTTTCAAATTTTGCTCCATGTGACTCGCACACGTCTTCAATTAGAGTAATGTTCTTTTTTTTTAATTCTTTTAATAAGTTTTTTGATAAACCATTGAATCCTTGGGCGTGGGTTATAAATACTGCTAGGGTATTTTTGTTTATTTTTTTTAATATTTGCGTTTCATCCATTGACAATGTTCTTGGATTTATATCAACAAAAACTGGCTTATAACCACTTTCTATTACTGAAACAATATCAGATACCCAAGTTAAGGTGGGCACAATGATTTCATTTTTATTTTTTTTTTTATTAATTATTTTTAATGCCTTGATGGACAGGAAGTTTGATGATGATCCGGAATTTACAAAAACACTGTATTTGACACCTAGCCATTTTGACCATTTATTTTCAAATTCTTTAACTTTTTTTGATTGAGTGTAAATTTTATTAGTTTTTACAAATTGGATAATCTTGTTTCTGTCATCTAAATTTATATTATTATCCATCAATGGAAGTAAAAAATTATTTTTTTTCATTTTATTTATTAATATCTGAATTAAATATAATTTCACTTCCTTTATCAGCAAAATTAAAATCGACGATTTGTTCTTTCTTAAATGAATTTATAAAAACTTTTCTTTTGTTTAAAGGCACATAAAATAAAATAAAGCCCCCACCACCAGCCCCTAATAATTTGCCCCCCAAGGCTCCTAATTTTTTTGCTTTTTTGTGAATATTATCAACATTGCTGTTTGATATATGGGTGCTTATTTTTTTTTTTGCTATCCATGTTTTGTCTAATAATAATCCAAATTCATCTAATTTTTTTTCTTTAATTATTTGTTTGGCTTCAATGGTATACCTAGATATTTGCTCCATAAATTCTTGCTTTTCATCTAATATAGAAACATATTTACTGGCTATAAAATGCGCTGTCTTTGGACGTTCAGTATATACTAGTATTAATCTTTCACTCAAAGATTTCAAATAATTTTGATCTTTTACTAAATTTGTAATCTTAAAACTTCCATTTTTCATAAATTTAATTGATTGAAACCCTCCGTAAGCAGTAGCAATTTGATCTTGTGATCCCACAGCTTCTTTTAAAATTTTTTGCTCAAAAAACATGCTGTCTTGAGCTAATTTTTTTTTATCAAATTTAATTTTTTTTAGCTCATATAATGCTGCCATTAAACCTACAACAAAGGATGAACTTGATCCCATTCCACTTTGTGCTGGTACATCTCCAGCATAAACAATATCCAAGCCTTCTTTTATTTCTAAATGATCAATCATCTTTTTTACAACTTTATGCTCAATATTTTCTTTTTTTTTTGCTAGCTCTATTTTGTTCCAAATAATTCTATATTTATATTTATAAAAAGGAGGTAAATTTCTGCATGACAGATATAGATATTTATCAATCGTAGTTGATATAACTTCACCAGTATTTTTTGAATACCATTCAGGGTAGTCAGTGCCACCACCAAAAAAAGAGATTCTGTAAGGTGTTCTTGAAATAATCAAATTAATTACAAATATTATTTAATTTATTGTAAATATTTTTTACAGATAGGCCATTTTGATCTAACAATAACTCTCGTCCGTTATTTTCAAAAATAAATTTATCAGGAATTGAAAAGTTTAAAATTTTTTTATGATCAACACGCTCAGATAATATTGAAAAAAGTCCACCAGAATAAGTTTGCTCATCCAATGTAAGTAAGTAATCAAATTTTTTTAATTCCTGGCTTAATGTCTTGGGAAATGGTTTGCATCTAATCAAGTCTACAATTGAAATATTGTTTTGAAATTTATCTTTAATTTTTGCAGCTGCGTCTACGGCTCTTTTAATAATTGTACCATGAGAAATTATACATATATTTTTTTTACTTCCTTTTTTTAGAAATCTATATCCCTTGATAACATCTTTATAATCAATTTTATTATTAAAATTTTCTGATGCCTTTCTATCTAACCTTACAAATTTAGGACCTTTTGTTTTATACGTAACCTCAGAAATCAACTTTGCACTAAGTGGATCGGAAGCTGTATAGATGATTGCATTTGGTAAAGATCTTAGACAGGCTAGGTCTTCAGTTGCATAATGAGTGGGACCAGAATTTGCATAACTTAATCCAATTCCTGTAACAATTGTTGTAACATCTAAATTCATTAAACAAGAAGAAGCTTTATGCTGCTCCAAGCATCTTAGTGAAATAAATGGTGCCATTGCATAGATATAAGATTTATGACCTTCCAAAGCCATACCACAAGCAAAATCAACCGCATTTTGTTCACAAATACCCAAATGTGTAAATTGATTTTTTAATTTTGATCTAAACTGATCTAGAGCTGGAGCTCCAAAATCTACGCTGATAAATTGCACCTTTTTATCTTTTTTTGCGTGTTTAAAGATATTGTTTATAAACTCATCTCTTTGAAAATAACTTTTAATCATTTTTTACTTCTAATTCTTTAATTGATTTTTCATACTCATTTTTATTGATTTTATTCCAATAATGCCAGTTTGCTTTATTTTCCATTAATTTAAGACCTTTTCCTTTTGTCGTATTTAAGATTAATGCAGTGGGTTTTGAAATTTTGGTCATTCGATTTAAGCTTGAGTTCATTGATTTAAAATCATGTCCATTTGCTACTAATGTTTTAATTCCAAAACTTTCAAGTTTTTTTTTTATGTTTCCTAATGGCAAACAATCCTTGGGATTTCCAAGAATGATATTTCTATTGACGTCTAATATTAAATAAAAATTGTCTAAATTTAAATGTGATAAAAGAAATAAACTTTCCCAGGTTGAACCTTCATAAAGCTCACCTTCACTAATTATAACATAAACCTTTTTATGTTTTTTGTTTTTTTGTGAAGCATAAGCAATTCCAGTTCCAAGACCTATTCCATGACCAAGTGAACCTGATGCCACTTTAATTCCAGGTATTAAATTATTTCCAAACATCTTCAGCAAACTTTTTTTATTTTTTCCCCAATTTTCCCAATCTTTTTGAGGAATAACTCCTAAATCATGAAGTATAGGATATTGAGCTACTGTTGCATGTCCTTTGCTCATAATTACCTCATCGATGACGATTTTCTTACGATTTTTTTTTCTTAATCGTATGTACTTATTATAATAAATCATAACTAAAAAATCTATAATTGAAAAAGCAGATCCAGGGTGACCTTCCTGTAAAGCATAAAATTTTTTGAATAATTTTAATCTATTTTCTTTAGCCTTATCTATTAAGTATTTATTATTCATTTTTTTTCTAAAATTTTTCTTTTTAAATCTATTTTTGACATTTCTTTAATATTTAACATATTTTGTTCCCCAAATTTATTTTTTATTTTATTTAGATAGCTCTCATTAGTAAAATATTTTTTCCATGCTTGGTCTCTAAATTCAAGAACTTCCTTCGCTGAGCAATGGTTTGTTGCTAAAGGTTTACACTCATAAGAAAAGAAGGCATACTCTTCAAATGTTTCTGGGGTATCCCATTTATTTTTTTTTGCTTCAAAATACAATGGCGATCCAGGAAGTGCTTGGCATGGATAAAAATTTGCATGCTCAGTATTCAGCTCCATAGCTAAGTCTAGAGTCTCATTCATTGTCTTTATACTATCCTCAGGTAATCCAAATATATAGTTTCCTAAGATATTAATTCCATTTTCATTGATCATTTTTACAACTTGACGGATATTAGTATCTTGAAATCTTCCTTTTTCAATATCTTTTCTAACTACTTGACTGCCTGCTTCAATTCCTAAACAAAGCCAATTAATCCCTGCTTTTTTAAATAAAGCTAGCTGATCTTCTCGAACCGTATCAACCCTGGCATAAGCCCACATATTAAATTTTAATTCTCTTTTAATTATTTCTTCTAGAACAGGAACATAAAATTTTTTATTCAAAAAAAACATTTCGTCAGATAGCCTAATTGTTTTTACTCCATAATTTGCCAAGATTTCTAATTGATCGACAAAAAATATTGGATCCCAATGTCTCATTATTTTAAAGTCTGAAGATTTGGCACCTGGGTTAGTGTTGTCTCTATTTAAAATATTAATCATACAAAAACTGCAACCAAATTTGCACCCCAGAGATGAATATACAGATGCAAAAGGAGTTCTATCTGTCTCAGAAAAAAATGTATGCCAAAAATGAGCTCTATATAAATCTAAAGTTTTATTTTTTTTAGGAAGTAAATCCCATGCATATCCTGGTAATTCAATATTTAAATCTTTTTCAGAAACAATTTGACTTGCTTTGTTTAATATTGATTTGCCATCATCATCTTTAAATCCGATGCCTTTAACCTTGTGTAAATCATCTTTCAGATTTGTTTGCAGTAAATTTTTGAGCGCATACACTCCCTCATTAATGAAAACAAAATCAATAAATGGATATACCAAAACTTCCATTGGTAGTGCGCTTATATGAGACCCTATAAATCCAATTTTAATATCTGGGTGATGATCTTTAAGTTTTTTTGCAAGTGAATTGGCCCCAATCATCAAGAATGTACCTTGATTTGGTTGTTGCCCATAAAGAACGAAACATGCCAATCTGCATTTTGACTCTTTAATCTTAGTTATTGCTTCATCATCGGTAATTCTAAGCGCGTCACAGTCTAATATTTCACATGACATTTTATTTTTTCTTATACTTGAAGCAAGAAGTAGTGCCCAAGTTGGTGGCTCAATTGCTGAGAATCTATTTGCTAAATTTTGATAAATTGCCTTTGAGGAATTTGGTATTACAAATAAAACATCCATATTTAAATTTTTACTTTCATATTATTTCTCCAAATTTTTTAACTTTTTTATCCATTTCTATCCAACTGTCACCTGGTAATAAGCATAACAAATTTTCCTTAAAATATAATTTATATTTTTTAGACACATTCCTAGCTCCACTTCCTTGTCTATCTATTGTGCACCTACCATGATGAAAACCCACATAAACAATTGTATCAAAATTATCTTTAATTTTTTCGTTTAAAAGTTTGTGTTGAATTCTTGGATAACCTTTAAATATTTCATGAACGGTATCATTTTCATCTAAAACAACAAATTTATGTTGTACATCATGCATGTATTCATTTATTTTTTTACAATAATAATTATTAATATTATTCACATACTCATTATTATAAGGTTTGGGTTGTGTTTCCCAAGGATCAATTATTAACCATACTGCATCATTTTTTAATTTTTGTAATAGTGATATATTTTGTAATTCGTGTGGAATTATATAAAATTTAATTCTACATATAATTTTATATACTAAATATATAATTCTTGATATTTTTAATAATATAAATTTAAAAATTTTTTTTATAACATTGAAAAAAAAAACATTCATACTTTAAATTTTTACTTTCTTTTTAAAATTTTTTTTAATTTTTATCTGAAAAAGATCACTATAAAGTCTACCAAGATAAATAAATATAAATTTTTTGAATAACTTGCCCGGTGAGTTTAATTCAATATGTTGGTTGTTAATTACACTGAACAACTCATCATATATCTCTTCAATATCAAGAAAGTCTTCTGGTGATATTACAGGATTGTAAGATAATAATGTTGCTAATATAGCCACACAACTTCTCTGAGTACAAATCAAATTCTTACATTTAGAAAGTGTATAAATATCAATAATTAGTTTTGTGGCAGCAATATTTTTTTTATTAACATTATATCTATTGATAGTAATGTTTTCTAAATTTGAAACTTTATCAAGAAATTTCTTTGAACTAGAGGCAATATATATTTTTTTTTCACTTATCTTTTTTATAATTTTAAAAGCAAGACTCTCAGGAAACCACTTTTTATATCCAAAATAAGATTTAGCAAACCAGTAACGATTTCCTGTACCTTCGTTTCCAGTAACTGCAGTTATATCCCCTGACCTTACGTGAATACCATAATCATATTCAGGAATATTTTTTATTTTTTGATTTAGTACCTCGTTTAATTCTAATTTTTTTGCCAGTTCTGATAATTCTTTAATTACTTCATCAAAATTTTCATTTTCAAGGTAAGGTATTTTTCCTGATGGGCCTAAAATATTTTTTGCATATTTGTCAATAAACTCTTTATCAGAATTAAAATATTTTATTGGTAAATCTTTAAATATTAAGTGATCATCATGCTCATGATGATGCAGTTGTGCTGCGGGTGTTGAGCTTGCAGTATCCCATAAAATAACAGTTTTTTTTCCAAATTTTTTAGAAATCCTTAAACAATTTAAATAAGAATAGATTCTCATGCCGAATGAGTCAAATCGTAAACTATAAAATACATCACAATCTTTTAGTGTATTAAGTTTGTGTTCATCTATTTTTTCAAACAAATTACTTTTCTTAAAATTTTCTACTATATAATTTAAATTTTTCATTTTCTTAAATTTATTTCTGACTTTAATTCATCATATTCTTGCATTTTTTTTTTCATAAAATTAAGAGTCAGTCTTGTTTTGGTGGCCAAACCATTTGGTGTTAATATGTAGAAATAATTTATTTTTTTTTGGTTTTTTTTAAAATTTTCAGCTTTAACCAAACCTTTTTTTTGTAAAGCTTTAATACAATAATTTAACTTACCCAAACTAAATCCAAGCTCTATAGCTAGCTTTCTTTGAGAAGCCATCGGATTTTTTTTTATCTTTCTTAAAATTTCAAATTCGTCTTGATTATAACTCATTAGTAATTTAATTAATTTCAAGTAATATAGTGTTCAATATTTGAACAGTCAATCATTAATTGCTAAAGTTTTTGATTAAGCTAATAATTTGATATAAAAATTTATTTAATGAAAAAAAAAGTATTTCTTAAAAAACCAAATAGATATATAGGGTGCTACTTAAAAAGAAAACTTCAAAAAGGTTTGAAATTATTATAGGCAAAAGCTTAACTGAAAATAAAAGATAAACATTATGATATCAAAATTTTTCATCAAAGGTAGAAAGGTTGGTAATAACGAAAAGCCACTAATAATAGTAGAGATTGGAATTAATCATAATGGTTCTCTTAAAAAAGCCAAACATCTGGTTGATAAAGCATGGGAATCAGGTGCAGAAATTATTAAACATCAGACTCATATTGCTGATGACGAAATGTCTGAAGAAGCTAAAAAAATAATTCCCTCACATACTAAAGATAATATCTATAAAATTATAAAAAAATGTTCTCTATCAGAAAAGGATGAGTTTGAGCTAATGAACTATACTCAAAAAAAAGGTTTAATATTTATCAGTACCCCTTTTTCGCGTGAAGCAGTCGATAGATTAATCAAATTTAAAGTGCCTGCATTCAAAATAGGATCTGGAGAATGTAATAATTATCCATTAGTAGAATATATCGCTCGACACAAAAAACCAATAATTTTAAGTACAGGAATGAATACAATCGAATCCATTAAACCTTCTGTAAAGATTATCAGAAAATTTAAAGTTCCATATGTCTTATTGCACTGTACAAATATCTATCCAACGCCTTCAAACTTGGTAAGGTTAGACTCGATTAATACTCTTAAAAAAGAATTTCCAGACGCATTAGTGGGATTATCTGACCACTCAGAAACAATCTTTCCATGTCTCGGTGCGATAGCGCTTGGCGCTTGTGTAGTTGAAAAACACTTTACAGGTAATAAAAATGATAATGGACCAGATATTTCTGCATCAATGGACCCAGATGAACTTAAAACTTTAATTAGAGGTTCAAATGAAATTTTTAAAGCAAGAGGATTTGGGAAAAAAGCAGTCAAAGGAGAAAAGTCCACTCTTAAATTTGCATTTGCTTCAGTTGTTGCAACTGAAGAAATAAAAAAAGGTTGTAAAATTACTAAAAATAATTGTTTTCCTAAGAGACCTGGTATTGGAGATTTTTTAGCAAAAGATTATAAAAAAGTGTTAGGAAAAACTGCAAAAAAGACAATTAAAAAAAATACTTTAATTAAAAAAAATCAAATCAAATAATGAAAAAAATACTTATTATTACTGAAAGAAGAGCCGATTTTAGTAGATTTAAACCTATTATAAAACTTATACAAAAAGACAAAAAACTTGATTACCAACTTATAGTAACCGGGCTGCATTTGGTAAAAAAATATGGATACACGGTCAATGAAATCAATAAAGATAAATTCAAAATTTTTTCAAAATTTAAAATGTTTGATAATGAATATTTTATAAAAAATGATGGAGCTGAGATGGTAAGGGCAATCGGAAAAGTTTTTTTAAACATTTCTCAGTTGTTAAAGAAAGCAAAACCAGATTTAATTTTATCTGGTTTTGATATTGCTGCAAACTTTGCTATTAGTGTTGCGGGCGCGCACATGAATATACCCGTGGCTCATATTCAAGGTGGAGAAGTATCTGGTACAATTGATGAGTCCATAAGACATGCCACATCTAAATTTTCAAATTTTCATTTTACTGCAAATAAAGAAACTAGGAACAGATTGATTAAACTTGGAGAAATCCCAAAAAACATATTTCCTGTTGGATGTCCATCTATTGATGCTTTGTTTTCTGAGAGTTTAATTAATAAAAAGTTAATTAAAAAAAAATTTAAAATTGATTTAGATGAAGATTTCTTAGTAGTAATTCAGCACCCAGTAACAAGTGAGCAAGATACTTTGTCTCAAATAAATAAAACATTAAATGTAGTTAAAAACTCTAAGATGCAACACATAGTGGTATTTCCTAATAACGATTCAGGGTCAAAAAAAATTTTACAAGAAATAAAAAAAACAAATCTTAATTATGTTCCAACATTAACTTTGTCTGAGTATCGAACTTTATTAAGTGGCAAAATGATACTTTTGGGAAATTCAAGCTCAGGCATACATGAAGCTGCATCTTTCAAAGTTCCAGTTATTAATATTGGTTCAAGGCAAAGTGGTAGATACAAGCCAATAAATGTTATAAATGTAAATTATAACAAAAAAGAAATTGAAAAAGCTATAAAAAAAGTAAAAAGCCAAAGTTTTTATAAAAAAATTAAAAATATTAAAAATCCTTATGGAGATGGAAAATCAGCTTTAAAAATTATTCAAATTATCAAGAAACTAAACTTAAAAAATTTTGATACACAAAAAAAATTGACATATTAAATTGAAAACTGTTTTATTAATTGGATCATCTGGGTTTTTAGGGTCACATCTTAAGAAAAAATTAAAAAAAACATATAAATTAATATGTGTAAACAGAAAAAATCAATTCGATATAAGTAATTTTAAGAAAGTAAAAATTTTGTTAAATAAAAAGATAGATTTTGTAATTAATTTATCAGGACAAGTCTCAACTAAAAAAAATATGCTTAAAACCATAATAAGAGGTAATGAAAATATTATCAATGTAATCAAAAATAAAAAAATAAAACCGGTCGTTTACTTTATTTCAACAACTCTAGTATATGGATTTTCTAATACATTGTTAAATGAAAAATCAAAATTAGCTCCATCATTAAGTTATTCTAAAATTAAAAAAATATCAGAACTACTTTATTTAAAATCTAATTTAAATTTTAAGATACTTAGAGTGGCAAATGTCTATAGCTCCAAGAAAAATGGAATTGTTAAATATTTGATCAATTGTTTTCTTTCTAAAAAAAAATTAAATGTTACAAATATAAAGTCCTACAGAAATTATATTCATGTTGACGATTTTACAAATATAGTGAAACAAATGTTAAAAAAAAAATTAAATCACAATATTTATAACCTAGGTTACGAAAACTTTAGTATACAAGAATTAATTAAAATAATTGAAACTAAATTTAAAAGTAAACTAAATTATAAGAATAAAAATTATAAACTTTCTGCCATCTCTTCTCACAAAATTAGAATTCCTAAACTATTTTCTGAAATACAATATAATCCTAGGGTAAAAATGAAAAAATTCTTAATCAAAGAAATTCAAAATGAAACTTGATTTTTTAAAAAATAAAAGAGTTCTGGTTACTGGAGGAACGGGTTCCATAGGATCTTTACTTGTTTTAGCTCTCATTAAATCCAAGTGCAAAGTAGTGCTTGTAATGAGCAATGATGAAAATGGTCTTTATGAACTTTCGAGAGAAATCAACAACAAATTCACTATTAATTATAATTTATTTTCTAGTCAGATGAAAAAACAAAAAATTAGATTTTTTTTGGGGGATGTGAGAGATATTAAAAGATGTCATGAAGTCACAAGAAATGTTGATATTGTTGTGCACGCTGCTGCTATAAAACATGTTAATATTTCTGAATACAATCCATCTGATGCAATGCAAACGAATTTACAAGGAACCAAAAATATGGTCACATCCTCAATACGCAATAATGTTTCAAAGTTTTTATTTATAAGTACAGATAAAGTGGTTGCACCAACTAATGTCATGGGAAAGTCAAAATTGTTAGCTGAAAGATTTATTATTAATTCAAAAAAAAAGATAAAAGATAAAAAAATAAAAATATCTGCAATAAGATTTGGTAATGTGATTGGTTCCAGGGGATCAGTTATACCCAATTTTATATCCTTGCTGCAAAGTAATAAAGACATAAATGTAACAAGTAAAAAAATGGCAAGATTTGTAATGACAGCCAACGAGGCAATCCGCTCAATACTGGAAGTTTTAGATCAAATGAAGGGCTCTGAAATATTTATTAAAAAAAGCATGAAATGTTTTAAGATCATTGATTTAGCTGAAGCATTACTTGTTTATTTTAAAAAAAAGGGTAACAAAAAAAGTAAAATCGTAATATCTCAAAAGAATAAAGGTGAAAAATTTGAAGAAGAATTATTCACATTTAAGGAAATTCCAAAAATAGTTATGAATAATGGTATGTTTATAATCAAAAAAAAAACTAAAATTGCTAAATATGAAAGTTTTATAAATAAATATAGGGTGAGTAATTTTAATTTTATGAGTCAACAACGAATTATAAAACTATTAAAAAGCTCTAAAATATTAAGTTAGAAACCCTTAATCGAAAAAATCCTAATTACTGAACTTATGGAAATTTAAGGTTAAAAAAAATTAATTTTTTTGAATTTTTTTTCATATAAATTTATTACTTTATAAACCTTATCTTTTAATGGTTGATTTTTATTAGATAAAAAAAAATTTTTAAAAACATAAATCTGGGTATTTTTAAATAAAATCTCAGAAAAATATGCAACTGATGAAAATTCTGAAATAATTTTTTTAATATTAAATAATCTGATTGCTACTTCTGATGGAAGGCTACTAATTGGAAATTGACTCAAGTAAATAATTTTGACTTTCTTTTTAATTAAAATTTTTACTATAGTTTTTTGAAGAGATGCTTTTGGATCATTATTCATTTGTTTTTCTTTAATCAAAATTATATCTTTTTTTTTATCAACAATATTTAGTATCTTTTTAATTAAAATCTTAAATTGGTTTAAGTCTTGATGTTGATGTGACCCACCAAAATTTAATAGTATATAATTTTTTTTTGATGGTTTTTTTATTTTTAAAGACTCTATTAATCTATCTATTTCTAGATTTATATGTTTTGGTTTTACTACCAGTTTTTTAACAAATGGAGAAAATCCATTTAGACATGCAGATCTAATTAAATTTTTTTTAAAAAATTTGTTTGTAAATCTGTTGCCAAGGATGGTCACATAACCTTTCCAGCTAATTGGGCCATAATAAAAAATATTTAATTTAAACAATATCAAAATTATAAGTTTGTAAAAATATTGATAAAATCTAAATTTTTGTGTATTAATAATTGCTTCACTTAAGTTACCATGCCCATGCTCTATGTAATAAGTTGAAATTCTAGTATTTTTAATTTTAGATATGGCAATCTCTATATCGTCACCTCCAGTATAAATATTTTTAACATTGTATTTTAAAATAATTTTTTCTAATATTTTGGAAAATCTCTTTATTTCTTGAGACCTTCTAAAACAATATTTAAAAAAATTACTTGACGAATAATTAGAATTTCTTTTATATTTGATATACTCAATAGAGTGAAAGTAATTTTTTAAAAAAGGAATACACTTATAAATTATCTTTCTGGAAAAATACTGATAGTTGATTATTAGAGTATTAAAAGAACTTATGTTTTTTTTTGATCTTATAAAGGAAATTATAAGTATTAATGACATAAAAGTTCTAACATAATAAAGGTTGATATCTTTTTTTATGATTTTAGTCATTTAAATACACGGATATTTATTTAATATTTTATTCGTAATTAACTATATTACTTTGATAATTTATTATACCAATCTGTTCAATTATTTTCGTATTAATCTATTATTAAAAAATGAAATTATTTACAAAAATTGGTATTCCAAAAAATACGAAAAATAAGATAAATTATAGTATTAACTTAAATGAGTTAGGCGAAGGAATTAATTCATTTGATCAATTTTTTGTAAATAAGAATAAAAAAAAAATTAATATTTTTGATAGAAATTGTGACCATGCTGGTGGAAAGCTAATATCTAGAAATGGAAGTATCATTTGCCCCATGCATAATTGGGAATTAGATATTAATAGCTTAACCTACAAAAATGGCATCAAAAAAAAACAAATTGATTTTAAAATTAAAAATAACTCTATAGAATTCACAATTGAGGAAATAATTCCAGAAATATCTTTATCAAAAAAATTTAATTATTCTGATTTAAAGATTTCTTTTTTTAATCATGCTTTTTTAAAAGTATCAAATAAAAATTTTGCATTTGCTACAGATCCCTGGGCAATTGGTTCAAGCTTTGCCAACGGATGGTGGTTGAAAAATAAAACTCGTGGTAATTGGTTAAAAGAAATTAATGAATTAGATTTTATATATATAAGCCACAATCATCCAGATCATTTGCATGCTGAAACTTTATCAAAAATTAATAAAGAAATTCCAATTGTTATCCCTAAATTCCAAACAGACTCTACGGGCGTTTTAATCAAAGATCTTGGTTTCAATAATGTAATTAGACTGGAATTTAATACAGAATATAAGCTAAATAATTCTGATCTGGTCTTAATATTGTTCAAATCTGGAGATTTTAGAGAAGACAGTGGAATTTATTTTTCTATTCATGATTTTAAATTATTATTTGATGTAGATTCAAATAATATTAATTTTGGAAGATTTCCAAAGGTAGATGTTTATGCTACTTCTTTTTCATCAGGTGCATCTGGGTATCCACTGATGTTCGACAATTATAATAAAGATGAAAAACAAAAAATATTAAATACAAATAAAAACTTCACCAAAAGATTAAAAGAGAAGGCTCTTTTATCAACTGAAACAAAATACTTTTTGCCTTATGCAAGTTTTTTTGTTGAAAAAGCAGCAAGAGATAAGGAAATTTATGATCATAATGTAAAAATAAAGATTAGAGATTACAAAAAGTTTTGCAAAAATAATAAAATTATAATTTTAGATACCGAAAAAAATAGTGAATTTAAGTTTACAAAAAAAAAATTATTTAAAAATAAAATTGATATTGTTGAAAATAATTTAGAAAATGTAGAGGAAAAGATTAATATTTTTAAATCAAAATATAATGAAATCGATGAGGAATATATTAAAGATTATTTTGTAAGTTCAAAGTTTAATGATAAGCTTGATTTATTTATAAGCTTAACGGACGATGATTTTAAAATAAACAGTAAAAGTTATTATATAAATTTTTCAAAAACATCAATTATTTTTAAAAATTTGAAAGAAAATGAATTAATTAAAATTTATAATAAAAAAAATTCTAATAGAAAATTATATATTAAAGCAAGGAAAGAAAGTTTCTTATATATTATTTATAATAAGTTACCATGGGAAGATTTATTAATTGGTTTTCAATGTAAAATATTAAGATCGCCAAATATATATAATACTAGATTTTGGTATCATTTTACCAATGTCTACATATCAAAAAAGTTTGTAAGAGCATCTCTCAACTGCGACTCATGCAAAATTATAAGTCAAAAATTTGATGATGATATGTATGGTAATAAATAATTTGTAAATTTTTACCCTACTTTATTTGTTATTTAATTAGTGAAGATATTTTTATTTAGTTTTAATAAAAATATATTTGTTCAATAATTTAATATAACAATTTATTCAATGAAAAAAATTTCTCAGTGGTACAAATGGATATTGGATCTTTTTATGAAGAAAGCTTAAAAAATTATAGATTTGGTAATTTTAATTTTATGAGTTAAAATGAACAATTAACCTATTAAAAATATAAAGTTTTAACTAAAAATTTATGTCTATTGGTATTATGTTTCATCATTTCCATGGTGGGAAATTTCCTAAAGTTCAGGGATCAATAGACAAAAAGAAATTTTTAAAAATAATTAATTATTTAAAAAAAAGTAAAAAAATTATCACACCTCAAGAATTTTTAAATCTAATAAAAAAAAAAGAGATTATAGGCAATGAAGTTTGCCTTACATTTGATGACGGAATTAAATCACAAAAAGAATTAATTTTACCAATTCTAGATAAACTAAATATAAAAGCCTTTTTTTTTATATATACAAGCATGCTAAAGGGTAAGTCAGACAATTTAGAATATTTTAGAGATTTTAGATACTTATTCTACAAGAAAATAAATTTTTTTTATAAAGATTTTTACCTAAATTTAAAAAATATTTTTCCAAAAAGAGAAAGGGAACTTAAATTAAAATATGACAAAAAATATCTTGATATATATAAGTTTTACACAAAAGAAGATAAAAAGTTTCGTTTTTGTAGAGATATAATATTGCAAAAAAAAGAGTATGATTTTATCGTTGAAAAAATGATGAAAACAAAAAAATATAGAAAGAAGGATAGAAAAAAGTACCTCTTTATGAGCACTAAGGATATCAAGGAGATTAATAAAAAAGGGCACACAATTGGATTGCATTCTCACACTCACCCAATGAAAATAGATAATTTTGATTACAAATTACAATACAATGAATATTTAAAATCAAAAAAAATACTTGAAAAAATTTTAAATAAAAAAATTTGGGCCATGTCTCACCCTTGTGGTAATTATAATAATAATTCATTAAAGGTTTTAAAAAAAATTGGTATCAAAATTGGTTTTAGATCCAACTTATTTATAAAAAAAATTAAATCAAATTTAGAAGTTCCTCGAGAAGATCATACTGATCTTCTGAAAAGATTAAAATGAAAATCACTATTTTTACAAGTAATAGTATACGGCATCATAGTTTAATTAATAGAATATCTAAACTGGGTCATAAATGTTTCGCTGTAATAGAAAAAAACAAATTATCAAATGGCTCAAATAAATCTATTTTAAATAAGAGATATTTTAAAAAAGTTATTAAATCAGAGAAGAAAATTTTTAAAGATAAATCTTTACCAAAAAAAGAAATTATTTTTTTATATACTCAATGGGGTAAAATAAATTATTTAAAAAAAAATAAACTCAAAGATTTTTTAAATTCTGACTTATATATTGTTTTTGGTTCTAGCTATATAAAAGGTTGGCTAGTAAACTATTTAATAAAAAAAAAAGCAATAAACATTCATATGGGTATTTCACCATATTACAAAGGTGCTGCTTGTAATTTTTGGGCAGTTTACGACAATAATCCACATTTTGTTGGTGCAACAATACATTATTTAAGCAAAGGAATTGATAATGGAAAAATTTTATTTCATGTATTGCCTTCAATAAAATGTAAAAGTGATTTTGATTTTACAATGAGATCCGCTCTATCTGCTCAAAAAGCATTAATTTCAAAAATAAAAAATAAATCAATTTTTAAACTAAAGTCTTACTCTCAAGACAAAAAAAAATTAATAAGATATTCAAAAATTGAAGATTTTAATTCTTCAATAATAGAAAAATATTCTAAAAATAAGTCTTTTACATCACCAAAATACAATAAAAAACTTTATATAAATCCTTATTTTGAAACTTAATCAAATACATACTATTAAACTTTTTATTTAAATTTAAAAAAACTAAGTGATGGCTTTTTTAATTTCATAAATTTCTTGCTCTTTTTAAATCTGAAACACTATCTATATCAAGACTATCTTTTTCATTCATTAAGAAAGGGATACTATATTTGTGTGGTATTTTTTTTTTTTTCATAAAATTTTTAACCAAAAATATATATATAGCTCCATTTGGGGCATAAAATTTGGGAGAACTCTGTCTGTTTGAAGTAAGAAATTTTTCATCAAAAAGTGGGTTAATACGGTTAGACTTTAAGCTAATACTTTTGAAAATACTAAAATTTAATTTTTTAATACTTAATAATGTTTTTTGATTATTTTTTTCAAATTTTTTTAGACAAGCATTAATATGCTTAAAATTTCTAAATGGAGATGTTGGTTGAAGATAAGCTATAGTATCATTTTTTTTTAATTTTTTTTTTTTTATAAATTCTAATATTACAGAGTTAGCTGAGGCCTTAAATGTGGAAAATAACTTGTTTCTTTTAAAAAAAATAACTTTCTTTATTTCACAAATTTTTTTAACTTTTTTACTTTCACTGCTTACATAAATTTTATCAATTTTTTTGACTTTTTTTGTTTGATCAATTGCAATTTCTATTAAAGATTTTTTTTTAATTTTTTGTAAATTTTTTTGGTATATTGATTTAGAATTTAATTTTGCTGGAATTAATCCATATATAAAATTTTTTTTATTAAGAGTCTTCATTAAATTTAGTTGTATATTGTTTTGAAAATTTTATCAGCCTATTTTAGTACAACGAAAAATTACTTCTTTTATTCATTAATTTACAATGATTACTAAGCTTTGTTTTAATGGCTTGTTAATTAATCATTAAATTAAAATAAATCTAATTTTTAATAACTTTTTAGATGTAGAATTAAATTAATTGCTATATAGCGTTTATTTATTTAAATAATTAATATGTTCACAAAAATTACAAAAAGAGCAAGACCTATACCAGATAGTAAAATTTATAATTTTATTAATAAAAATTTAAAACCCAATTTTTTATACAAAAAAAATATACATATTAAATTTTTAAAGAAATATTATAATTGGATTCAACAAAGTAAGCTAAATAAGTTATATGGTTTAAAAAAATTTAATAAATTATCTTTTGTTCATGGAACCTCACAAGCTTTTGACGAGTTTTATCGTGCCAATAGCAAAAAAAGATTTAGATGTTTCAAGGGGGAGTTTAAATATCACGAAATAATTTGGAAAGAAAATAAAATAAATTGGAAATATTTAGATGATAAAAAAATAAAAAAAAATGATGCGGTTATTATCTCAGTTCCATTTAGTGATTATGGGTCAGTTCATCCAAGTACTGAAGAAATATTAACCCAGTGTGATAGACTAAATGTGCCAGTATTGATTGACTTAGCTTACTATTCAATAGCTAGGTCAATAACATTTAATGTAAATCGTAAATGCATTAAAGTTTTGGCATTTAGTTTGAGTAAATCATTTTATGGAACTGAAAGAGTTAGAATAGGAATGAGATGTAAAAGAAATATGAATTTTGATCCACCTGAGTTATTCACTGATATGGGTATGCTCTCTAGAATTTCAGTTGGCCTTGGTCTAAAATTAATTTCAAAATATTCATCAGATTTTTGTCAAAAAAAATTTAGAAAAAAACAGTTGCAAATCTGTAAAAAACTTGATCTTAATCCATCAGATTGTGTGATTTTTGGATTGGGAAATGAACCAAAATATGGATCTTTTAATAGGGGTTCTAATTGGAGAAGAGTTTGCATATCTAATCTACTTGGTGATATGAAGGATATAAATGGTTAAAAAATTTAAAAGTCTTTTAGAATATAAAAAATCTACGAGAGATTGGCATTATGATCCTTCTGTAAAATCAAAAGATTGCAAGTTCATTGGAAGAATTACAAATTTAAATTTTAAAAAATTTAAATCAAAAATTATAGATAAAAAACCTGAGTCCAGTGTCAAACTTTATGATGATGACTTTAAGAATGGTAAAATTATACCAACTCAATTGAGTCCTAACAGTATAGGTGCATGTAAATTAGATCACATCAAACATGGTTATAACGATAATAATTCACTGTATTGCCAATGGATAGATAACAGGGATGAAATGCCTAAAGAATTTCAAAAAATTAAGAAACTTTCGGGTCTTGATTTTGTAACTATAGCATGTATGAAACAAGAGCCTGGAAACACTAATCCCTGGCATTTTGATAATTATTTAAGTGCACTCAAAAGAGCGAACCTAGAATACAAAGATATAAAAAAAATTAGTAGATATTTACTATTTTTAGAAGATTGGGATTGGGGGCATATTTTACAGATCGGCAACAATGTTTTGTCCAATTGGAAAGCTGGAGATTTATATACCTGGGATTCTGGAATTTATCATTTATCTGCGAATTGTGGAATTTCTACTAAATGGACATGCCAAATAACGGGCGTTACTACCAAAAAATCTATTCACAATTTAAAAAGAAATTTGTTTAAGTTTTGAGATTATATTAAATTCAGAAAAAGAATTAAGTTTTAATTAAACAAAATTCTTTAAAGTTTTTATCAATATCGATTATAAATTAAAATTTTTTTCAGTGCATAAATCAAGCCAATTGAGCTATTAGTACTGGTCAGCTACACGCATTACTGCGCTTCCACATCCAGCCTATCAACGTGGTGGTCTACCACGGCTCTATAGGAAGA
>Ga0307986_10000098_pt1 | contig 59199 bp, 62 predicted proteins | sample EllFjometageno82_FD_203170 | JGI IMG/M metagenome (GOLD analysis project Ga0307986, IMG submission 203170) | Marine microbial communities from Ellis Fjord, Antarctic Ocean - #82 | ecosystem: Environmental > Aquatic > Marine > Unclassified | place: Southern Ocean | collected 2014-10-09 | reverse complement strand
GGTCTGGACTGGATGTTGGCACTTAGCGGTAGGATGCCTCTGCCGTTAGACTTGTTCTTCTATTCTTCACTGAAAGCCTAGGGATTATTGTTCGGTAATGAGCGAAAACGAGTCAGATTCAAATTCACAACTGCCACCAAAGAGAAAAGGTGTGTCGCGATTGATTGCCGCCACGGGATTCTCCTTGGCCGGTCTCAAAGCTGCGATACAGCATGAGGAAGCGTTTCGACTCGAGTTACTCGCCTTCTGCATTCTGGCACCTGCCGGACTCTGGCTAGGCCAATCCCGGGTTGAACAGGTGCTATTGGTTGGCTCCCTATTTGTTGTCTTGCTAATGGAGTTGATCAATTCCGCCCTAGAGGCAACCATCGACCGAGGTGGTAGCGAGTTTCATATTCTCGCCGGGAGGGCGAAAGATATAGGCTCGGCCGCAGTCTTCGTCGCACTTCTATTAGTCTTATTTGTATGGGCAATGTTGTTGCTCTAGTTTTCTCTATTTAGTTAATCACGGACAGAAAAGGTAGAATTGGAAAAGCCAGCCACAGGGATTCAGCAATGAGCTCGATGCAGAGAATACAGCTATCCCTTTTTATCTTACCCGTCGCCCTCGCTCACTATTACAGTATTGATCGAAGTCTATTCTCAATTCTTTCTGCCCTCACGTCCGTAAGCCTGCTAGTTCTTGCCAGCACCGCGTTGATCAGTCGTATCGAACACAGCACTGTCAGAATCACCATTGGCCTGGTGTTAATTTATTTGCTGTCTTTCTACTACGCTTCGCAGTTTATTAGCTATTACCTGCAGGGGAGTTATTTTAATCAGCAGTACTTATTCCATTTCAATCTGACAACACTACGCGAAAGTAGTGCAGCTTATTATCCTTTGATATTCCTAGTCGTTGGCTGGACAGTCTGCGTGCTGTTTGGCTTCTACTATTTCAGGGATCGACTACCACGCTCTAACTATTCTGCCTCCACCCTCACGGGGGTTTTCGTTCTTGCCTTAATTTTGGACCCTGGGCTGCGACCATCAGTCGTAGCCATGGCAAACTCATTAATGTCGCCACAGATAGATTCTCTCGATGCCATAGCTTGGGAAGAATTGGACCTGGAGCAGGGTGCATTGACAAATACGCAATTCACATCGACTGCCGGAAAGAATCTGCTGTTCGTCTTTCTCGAAGGCTTTGAAGCGATCTATACCGATGAGGATCTCTTCCCCGGCTTGACTCCGAACCTACAGGCATTGAACGAGGAAGGATGGCAGCTTGATAATATGCAGCAGGTGGAAGGCTCTGGTTGGACAATGGCCGGATTGGTGTCCAGCTTATGTGGTACGCCGCTGCTGTATGAATCCAGTTTTGGCGGCAATGAAGTTCTTTTTTCGCGCATGCTCGACAAAGCTACTTGCTTGCCCGATGTGCTAAATAACGCGGGATACCAACAGATATTCATGGGTGGCGCCGCGCTAGGTTTCGCCAGCAAAGGCAGCTTTCTACGAGAGCACGGGTTTGACACAACCCTAGGCCGCCATGAGTTAATTAACGAGATTGAAGATCCCGACTATGTGACCGGCTGGGGGCTTTATGATGATTCATTGTTTACCCAAGCGTTAGAGAAATTTAATAGTCTAGCTGCATCAGAACAGCCCTTTAATCTGACACTACTTACTGTAGATACCCATCATCCAATTGGCGAGCCCTCCGCAAGCTGTAGCGAATATGATCAGATCGATAATTCTATCTTGCACGCTGTTCACTGCACCGACTATCTGGTGGGAGAATTTCTCGACCAAATCAAAGCGCATCCTGCCTATGAAGACACGGTGGTGGTTCTTGTCTCCGATCATCTTGCTATGCGCAATAATGCATTCCCGCTATTTCCTGAGGACTATCAGCGACGACTGTATTTCAATGTGCTAAATTCAAGCGTTGCTGCTGATCAAGAAATATTTGCTACACCGCTAGACATTTCACCTACCGTATTGCAGCTGTTAGAAGTGCAACATGATGTTACGTTTCTTGCCGGCCTGAATTTGCTGAACACAGCTTTGACAGATGCCGTGAGAGATACCTACGATCCAAACCGGCTCGATGCCATCCGCTATATCAACAGCAATCATCTCTCTACGGTCGAGGAGAATATTGCTTTCTCGGTAAGCCGACGAACCCTAGGCGAAATGGATTTTTCTGAAGGCATAGCGAACATAAGGTTCAGTGGCGGGCTATTTCAGTTTGATGCGACGACAGGAGACCCTTACTTCATATTACCTGCCTTAGTTGATACACAGTTAAGTGATGCGATGCTCTATCTAACAATTAATACCAATGAAAAACTCAATGTGGCAATTTACTTCGAAGCTGAAGCCGGGCAGGGCTACTCTGAAGAAAACACATTGCAGCGCTACATTGAAGTCGGTCTCAATCGCGTGGTTTTCGATTTGAAAGGAGTTGCAACTGGGAGCCGAATCCGTATCGACCCTGGGCATCTACCTGGGCGCTATAGCATCCACGAGTTAGAGATCAGAGCACAATAACGGGCTGCTATTGCCTTGCAGGATTCACGAGCTGCCTGATATACGGCATGAGGTCTGTCGCCGCCATGCCACGTTGACCGTCTGCCTGCATGGAGAGGTCTGCCGCCTCACCGTGAATGCAGGCACCGGCACAGAGGCTGTTCTCTAGCGTGTTGCCCTGCGCGACCAAGCTACCGATAATCCCACTCAACACATCACCCATGCCGCCGGTTGCCATTCCTGCATTGCCTTCGCTGCAGAGAAAGAGTTTTTGCCGCGAGTCCTCGACGGCACAGATCAGACTGCCGCTTCCCTTAAGAAGACAAACACCGCCCCAAGTTTCATTCAGTTCACGAACGGCGGTATAGCGATCTTCCTGTATCTCACCTATCGACTTATTCAAGAGCGCAGCTGCTTCGCCTGGGTGCGGGGTGAGTATCCAGTTATCCCTTTTTATTCCTGTGCCTTTCGCTGCAGCGCCCTGCTCTCTCTTCTCGGCGAGTAGATGTAAGGCGTCGGCATCAATAACTAGAGGCTTGCTGGCAGAGATCTGTGTGGAGAGCGTTTTCTGCATTAGTCCGCGCGCCCAATTGCCGCGTCCTAGGCCGGGACCAATCACGATGGCCGTTGCTCTTGAAATGAGTTCATCGATATTGGCGTTGTCGTCTTCGGTGCCAAGCACCATGACTTCCGGTCTTCTTGCTAGCAAAGCGGGACGATGAGCGGAGCGAGTAATAACACTAACGAGTCCTACCCCGCTTCTGAGAGCCGCCCCGGCTGCCATGATCACGGCACCGCCGAAACTAAAATCGCCGCCGATGATTAATACATGACCATGACTGCCCTTATGCGAGGTGATTGCACGGGGCGCCAGTAGCGCTCTAGTCGAATTGATATCTATGCGCTGCGCCGCCGGCTTCGGTGAGGACTCACTAGTGAATACTTGATCGGGTACATCGAGATGGTGATAGATCAGCTCGCCGACATAGTCGCCAGCTTGATTCGTGAGTAGGCCCTGCTTTAAGCCGATAAACGTAACTGTTACATCCGCAGTGACTGCGACGCCGAGACATGCGCCCGTGTCAGCACTGAGGCCGGAAGGAATATCGATCGCAAGCACAGGCCGATCCGCGCTGTTGATGAATTCGATGGTCTTTGCGTAATCGCCTATCACTTCTCTGTCTAGCCCAATACCCAACAGTGCATCGACAACAACGGGATGGGCGTGGTCCTTTTCATGCTCAAAATCGAAATCAGCGAAAGGCGTTATCAAAACTTCCTGCTTGACCGCCCACTCGGCAGCGAGCCTCGCGTCACCGCGCAGTTTTTCGGGATCGCATAGAGTGATGAGCTCAGTGCTTAGCCCCTGCTCTTTCGCCAAGCTGGCGAGAAGATAGCCATCGCCTGCATTGTTGCCCGAACCTGCAAATACCTGTACATGGCGCGTCTGCGGCCATTTCTCCATTAGCGTGTTAAAGGCTCTCGATGCCGCCGTTTGCATAAGTGTGAAGCCAGGAATGCCGAACTGCTCAATCGCAAGATTATCTAGCAGGCGCACCTGCTCTGCCGTATAGAGATCCCGAGGCAGTTTGGTCAGGTACTCTGTCATGGCTATTTGTCGAATTTCTGAATGAGACGGCGCACGAGGCGCAGGCCTGCATCCAATTCTTCGATGGGAATATCTTCGGTGTTCTCTATCGCCCAGGGGTCCTGAACGTCACGCAGATTCTTATAGGCAGCCCTGCCCTCTTCGGTGAGCACGACTAACACGGAGCGCTTGTGTTTGGGGTTGGACTGATAGGAGAGTAGGCCATCGGTAACCATAACATCGGTAATACGCTGCACAGCCTGCCGCGACTGGCCTAGGACCCTAGCTATACCCGGCACTGTCAGGCCCGAATTGGAAAGAGCGATGACTCCGATGACCTTCCATCTAGCACTGGTTAGGCCCAGCGCCTCGGTCATGTCGTCTCCTTCCGCTATTAAGAGTCCATTCAGCCTGAATACGGACAATACAAGGTCAAGAAACAGCTTGCGTTTGGGGGAATGCATTGGTTTTCCTCTAAATCCCACCCTAGTACGCCTTAAACCCGCAATTGGATGGCGAATACATTTGGAATGGAACGACCTATGTCAGCATGTTGTCATTTGACACCGAATCTCCTGTGCAGTCAATTGTTGTTTGAGGCTGTAGAATCGAAACCATGCTCTTCACAACCTAGTAGAACTATAGTGGCGAGATCTGCGACTTGAATAGCAGAGCACGATTTTTCAACGAGTTATCAAGGGCGCTCACTCCTGGCCTGACCCGGCGGATCGAGTCGCCACTTTCCATAAGGACATCATCATGAGTAAATTACTATCACTCTCTTTGGCCGCCGCCGCTGCCGCTTCACTTACTCTCTTCAGCCATTCCAGCTTGGCGCAGGCACAACTGAGTGGCACACCAGACGAGCTGCGCGAGTTTTTGCATCCTAGGCCCAATACAGTGAATATCAATGGCGAAGCTGAGCTAACGGCCTACAAGGACACGGCCAAGGTCAGCCTGATGGTCACATCAGACGAGCGTAGCCTCAGCCAGGCTATGGAGGTTAATCAGGCACTGCGACTCGATCTGCTCCAAGAATTCGTCGCCGCACGTATCCCGCAAGACGCCATCAACAACTCGAAATTTTCCAGCTCACCTCAGTTCGGCCTATTCGGTCGCAATCCCAATAGTTTCGAAGTGTCCGCTCGCATGGAGATAGAAGTGAGCAGCGAGGAGCATCTGCAAATGCTGGCCGCTGCTGCGGATGAAAACGACGAAGTGGAATTCGAGAGCACGGAGTTCGAACACAGCGAGGAAGACGCCTTCGAGGACCAGGTCAGGCAGATAGCCTTGCAGGATGTCATGGAACAGAAGGCCTTCTATGAAAGCAGCCTTGGTCTAGAGTTGAAGGCGATAAATTTCTTTTACGGTGGGGTTCGCCAGTTGTCTCGAGCGATGCCTAAGGCAATGATGGCGCAGGAGATGACGATGGACGCAAACAGCAGAGGCGCCGTCTCTTCGCTTGCTGTATCGGCAGCCCCGGCTGTCGCACCGACATTTGATGAAGTAGAATACCAGACGAACATTAACGTGGTATTTGAAATCGTCAATGAGAACTAGCTGTCTAAGCCTGCTGAGCTTTTTGTTTTTTGCATCCACTGTGGGCGCCGCTGAAATACGCGACGCCAACAGACTTCTGCGTGTCAGCAACGTGGCCAGCCAGTTCGAATCGATGACGCTGCTACAAACACGAAATATCATCCGGACTTACAGCAGCATCGTCGCGATGTCAGCCGATGTCGAATTACCCCAGTGGATAAAGAAAGAGATAGCAGCCTGTTACGCGCAGGCATTCGCTTGGAAAAAGTTCGAAGATGGAATCGCGCAAATTCTACTGGATAATTTCAGCAAAGACGAGATGAGCCTGCTGACAGACTTCTACCGCAGCGAAGGGCTGCCACCTACCGAGATTCCAAATTTTAAGGCGGCGATTGCCAAAGGCGAAATGATCCAACAACTCAGTGCCGACTATATTTATGCCAACAGTGAAGGCTGCGCCGAGCACGATATAGATCTCATACTCGGCTTCCTTGCCGATCCGCAGCTCAAACGAGACAATACACTCGCCGCCGAATAGATCTTCCTAGCCCCTCCTAGCCCCTCCTAGCCCCTCCTAGCCAGTATTGTCGCCCCCCATCTCGCTAACCACCTCTACTATGCCTGGCAACAATTCCCTGCGCGACAACCAAGTCGTATTCACCTGCTTAGACATCACCCCCAGCTTGCTCGAATCGCACGATTGGGTAGTAAATGTTGCAAAATAATCCGCAAGAAGCCTGAAAGGCAGGCGTGCGATTTATGCGCTAGGCGTCCACGGTTTGGTGTTAGTATTGTTGGGCGTACTATCTATAAGACAAGAGAAATCGACGGCAAGCAGGCTGCTGTAATTGTTCCAGTCTAGCAGTCGTTCAAACTGTAGCATTGTGCAAATATGACTGATAAATCAACACCAAAAACCGGCGTAGAAGCCGACATTTCCGAGTGGCTAGAGGCCTTGGAGAACATTCGTGATTGCTACGGTGACGCAGGCGTCAGGACTCTACTAGATGATCTGAACGACTGGAGTAGCAACCACAATATCCCCCTTCCCAAACCCTCTTTCAATTCTCCCTATCTCAACACCATCCCGGCATCTTCCGAGCCCGATTACCCTGGCGATATCGAACTCGAGCAGTCGATAGAGAATATCCTCCGCTGGAATGCGATGGCCATGGTATTGCAGGGGCAAGATTCGGGGTCTGGGGTCGGCGGACACATCGCGACCTACGCCTCGGCCGCCACCATGATGGAGGTTGGCTTTAACCATTTCTTCCGCAAGCGTTCGGAGAGTTACGGGGGCGACCTGATCATTCCGCAGCCCCACACCTCGCCCGGTGTCTATGCGCGCTCCTGGCTTGAAGGCCGGTTCGAAACTACACACCTAGAGAATTTCCGTCGCGAGTTGCAGGCTGACGAAGGGCTAGCCTCCTACCCTCACCCTCGTTCTATGCCCGACTATTGGCAGGTGGCAAATGCCTCAATGGGCCTTTCCACACCTACTGCCATTTATCAGGCGCGCTTCGCCAAGTATCTAGAGAATCGTGGATTAAAAGCGAAGAAGGGAGGCAAGGTGTGGTGCTTTATCGGTGACGGCGAAACCGACGAGCCGGAAGTATTGGGCACTATCAACATTGCCGCCAGAGAAAAACTGGACAACCTAATCCTCGTGGTCAACTGCAATCTACAGAGACTCGATGGGCCGGTGCGCGGAAATGGCAAGATCATTCAAGAACTGGAGGCCTCATTTACGGGTTCGGGTTGGAATGTCATTAAGGTGATCTGGGGCTCGGGCTGGGACAAGCTACTCGATGAGGATCACAACGCTACGCTGCGCAATCGCATGGAGGAATGCGTGGACGGTGATTACCAACGCTACTCGGTTCTTCCAGGTGAGCGTCAAAGGGAACATTGGGTGGATGGCAATCCCGAACTCGAAGCCATGATGAACTCACTGAACGACGATGAGGTGAAGCAGATCAAGCGTGGCGGCCAAGATGTACGGAAGGTCTATGCCGCCTTCGATGCGGCAGCAAAGTGCAGTGATAAGCCGACCGTGATCTTAGTAAAGACAGTAAAGGGCGACGGCATTGTCGGCGCAGAGGGCAGCAACACCGTTCATCAGAAAAAAAACTTAGATGGTGATCAGCGTCTACTCATTGCGAAGAATTTCGGCATCCCTCTCGACGAGGCGGCCATACGTCGCGCAGATTTTTACAAGCCCGATAACGACAGCGCCGAGATTAAATACCTGAAGGCGCGACGCGAGGCCCTAGGAGGCGCGATTCCAGAACGCGAACAGGACTGCGCCTCGCTCTCGCCACCACCACTCCACTCCTTTAAGACACTTATCGATGGCGCTGGTGGTCGCCCACAATCTACGACTATGTCACTGGTAAGAATCCTCTCGGTGTTACTAAGAGACAAGTCACTGAACAAATTCATCGTGCCCATCGTTCCCGACGAGGCGCGAACTTTCGGTCTGGAATCTCTGTTTAAGATTGCGGGTATCTTCTCGCTACAGGGGCAGCAATACACACCAGTTGATGCTGACACCTTGCTCGCTTATCGCGAGGCGGAGGATGGACAAATTTTGCAGGAAGGCATCTGCGAAACCGGTGCGCTCGCATCCTTCCTTGCGGCTGGAACGGCCTACTCCATTCACTGCTTACCGATGATTCCGTTCTACTTCTTCTATTCGATATTCGGATTTCAACGCGTCGGCGACATGATCTGGACCTGTGGCGATATGCTGTGTCGAGGTTTCCTAATCGGCGGCACAGCGGGCCGGACAACGTTGAATGGCGAAGGGATTCAACATCAGGATGGCCATTCTCAGATAATCGCCAGCACCTACCCGAATCTAAAGAGTTACGACCCAGCCTTCGCCTACGAGCTGGTCGTGATCGTGCGCGAGGGTATCCGCCGCATGTACGAGAAACAACAAAATATCTTCTACTATATAACCGCCTACAACGAGAACTACCTGATGCCTGCGATGCCATCGAGGAAGCGGGTAGATGAGGCCATAGTATCCGGTGGTTACTTACTGGGTAGCACGAAGAAAGAAAAAGACAGCGAGATACATTTGTTAGGCAGCGGTTCGATCATGCAGCAGGTATTAAGAGCACGAGACATACTCGAGAAGAAAGGCTTTAACGTTTCGGTTTGGAGCATCACCAGTTACAACGAACTGTTGCGTGATGCGCAGGAGTGCGAGCGGGAGAATCGACTACACCCTTTTAGGAAAGCCGCAATGCCTTACGTGGAAAAAATGTTCGACAACACTAGCGGCAGCTATGTGGCCGTTAGCGACTACATGAAGAGCCTCGCCAACAGCATCGCCCCATGGATGCCAGGACACTTTACTGCGCTGGGTACTGATGGTTACGGATTGAGCGAGTCCCGCGCTGAACTCAGGGATTATTTCGAGATTAGCCCCGACTATATTTGTCAGGCGGCACTGGTCGGTTTGATGAAGCTCGGTAAACTCGACGCAGCGCAACTACGAAAACACTTGAAAGGATTGAAAATAGATTCGAACAAGGCGAACCCGATGCCTCACTAATGCGAATCGGATCCTATCGAGAAATATCGCCAAAAACCCTTTGACTAATTCTATGGCTCCACTAACTCAATTCTCACGCCGTCGGGTCCTTCGGCGAAGGCGATTCTGATCGTACGAAACTCTCGTGGGTCCATAGAGAACTCGACACCGTTGGACTTAAGCTCAGTCTCTGCGGCGGTTAGGTCGGCAAACTTCCATCCTAGGTGGTCGAAGCTGCGTCCCTGAGTCGGCGCAACTTCGCCACTCGCCTGACTCACTAGCAACAAGACGTCACCATAGTTCAATGCGGGCAATGCGCCCTTCCATAACTCGCGCTCTCCACCGAAATTTTCGCCATACCATGCCAGCGTACTTTCGGGATCCGGCGAAGTAAGATGAAGATGATGCATGCCGCGCAGCTCTGGATCGTCAATGATTTCAATCTTCGTGCCCCAAGGATCCTCAACGAAACCAATCTGCATTTCGCCGAATGCCCTTAAGTCGCCCAACTGCTTTCCACCGTCTGCAACAACGCCGGCTACTACATCTGCCACATTGCTCATGGAAAATCCGAAATGATCGACCCCGGAGCCAACCGAGCCTTCACCTGGATCGCGCTCGAAGAAAATCACCGCGATGTCGTCGTACATAACACGGTCAATCGGATAGTCGGTATTATTCGAGCGAAGAAAACGCGCCGCCTCGCCTCCGAAATGTTTTACATACCAGTTGACCGCTTCTTGCGAGCTAGTAGCAGCGAGGTGAATATGATCGTAGGGGGTCGCAAAACTTTTCACGGAAACGAATAGGGATAATGCAGCGAGCAATGAGTACATTTTCATGTGACAGCCTCTTTTATTTTTGTGACTTTTTAGTTTGTTCTGACTTTGACGCGACACACTAATGCGTCATGGAATAAACCAAATAGTTTATTCCCAATCGATAGGCAGCGTTTGCGTAGCGAGTTGGGTAGGAAGGATGGTAGGTATGTTCCCAGCCATCACCCATGTCGGAATTCCAATTGATCAGAACCATAACTCGACCTTCGTCGTCGAGAATCGCGTGGTTTGTCGCGTAGTTAATACCTTGTTCGCCGAAGTCATCGTTGCGAAACAACGCAGGAATCATCTGTGGACCATCGATGTCATAGTAAACATGAAAGATTTCATGGTCCGCTTTTAGCTCTACCACTTCCCGATCGGGAAACACCTGACTAAAGGCTGAATAAAAATTATCCCACTGTCGCTGACCCCAGAAATCGTCGATGAGTAGGAAGCCGCCGCGCAGCAAATATTCGCGCATATTATCTATTTCATTTGGGGTCAGGCTGAGCCCGCCGCCTTGGCCAACTTCCAACATATACAGGAACGGGTAGTCGAATATCCCTTCATCGTCAAAGCGCAACACGATGGGTTCACTCATCACGCGGATATTAGTTAGTCGGGACACGCCGCGCAGGAAATTGATATCGGCATCGGGAAAGTCGATAGACCAGGGGCCATAGCCATAACCACCGCCGTAGTAGGTATCGAACTGAACGCGGACGAAATTGAACTCGCCAGCGCCGTCGTAGACTAGCTCGCTGAAATCATCCTCCGCCGCGTTGGACAATCCGCACTGGAAACCTGCGAGAAGGAGGAGTAACGCCGCGAGTGCTTTGTGTGGTCTAGCGAACGGCAGCATAGATTGAGGTGTTTCTACGACTAAGTTGGAGGGCGTGAGCGAACGCTTAGTGTGTCTGGATTTCGGCCATTATTCAAGCGTAAGCGGCTATTGCTGGCGCATGGAGGCACAGTAGTCCTCATTGCTAACGGCAGGCGTAAACCAGATGTAGTCATAGGCCTTCACGCTGCCGAATTGCTGAAGATAATCGACCGGCTCAATGCTAGCCTCATCGACCTCCATGAAAGCCAGAGAGACGATCTGACTCTCCTCTAAGCTCGGCTGCCTGCTCAATAGGTAGTTAGGCACGCCAAGATCGCGGCGTATATGGTAGTTCCCAGCGATGAGAACCTGTAATTGCTGGTCGGTATTAGATGCCAGACTGCTCGCCATGGCGAAGTCTCGTGCCTGTTGCACCCTTGTCATCGCGGGAAATTGCGATTCAGGTAACATGCCGCAGTGGCTCTCATCGATGTCTTTGTCTAGGGCCGCCATCGTCTGTTCATCCAGCACGCCTTCGATCTCAGCTGGTGTTGGTGCCCCGTACACCTGCATCATTTCTTCGCTACTAATGTTCGCTGCATTTATCAATACATCGGCCCGTATGGCGCTACGTAGCAGCGGACCGTAATAATCCCAGTTCCAACCGTCGTTGTCCCATTGTAGATACTCATTGATCTGTTCGAGACTACTCTCCTGGCTTAATGGTAAATCTCGCAGTAGCGGCTGCTGCTCACTACTCATCATTTCGAAGGATACGGCCGAGACATTGCCCGCTTGAAGAACATGATCGAGAGACCGAAGCTGCAATGCATGATGATCTGGATTGTCGTGCTTCTCACCCAAAAGAAGATAACTGACCCCTTCTATACGAGCGAGCAACTCATCCGCCCCAATAAATTCGCCAACCCGACTATCCCAAATCATGCCTACAAGCACATGCTCGGTATACAGTTGCGACTGCCATTGCTCAGCCTGATCTAGCTGCGTCGATGCACAGCCGGTCAAGAGCAGTAAGGCTAGCGAGAATGAAGCTCTAATTCGTTCCACCCATTTTCATCCATTGCTGATAGATATCATCGCTCCAGAAACTCTGAAAATAGGCGACTGCCGCCAGCTTCTCATCCTCTTCTAGAATATCTATGAATTCTGGCATTTCCCCACCCATAGCCTTTCCACCGTAGTTTATTACTTGCAGCAACATTTCCTGAGGGTGATGCCATGCGTGTGCTGAGCCGTTAAGAGGCGGTGGCGGGAACGAACCATCATCCAGCTTCTCGCGCCAATCACCGACAGTGCCTTGTGCCTGAGGTCCGTGGCATACCGCACAGTTCTGCGTAAATACTTCGCGCCCGAGCACAACTTGTTCGGCGCTATTCCAGCGCTCAACATCAATTTGTTCCGATGCTGCATCACCGCTTGCGCCTGTGGGCGGCGCAGCCGAACCGTCGGCTTGTGAGACTGGCGCCTGATCGGTGCAGCTCATCAGAAAGATAATGCCAAATAGAGTTAAGAATATTTTCGCTGTCTTGGGATTCATTGCTCTCTCGATATTTTTTTGGGGTAGTCGAAATCCACGAGTTCGGCGCTGGAAAATTCTATTTCTGGCCAGGCGTCGATCGGCAGGCTCAGCTGCACTAAACCACAGGTAGGGATATTGTCAATATCGCCGTCGACCATCTCATTCACAAAGTCGGTAATGGCTGGATTGTGCCCCACCAGCATCGCAGACTCATATTCATCATCTAACAGACTGGCCGCTTTAAGAAACATATTGGACCCAGCGAAATAGAGCTCTGGATTGCTGCCAATCTCATCACTCGGAAAGCCGATCTGCTTGGCAAAGAGCTTCGCGGTGGTTTTGGTTCGCACGGCAGGGCTACAGATAATACAACCTACACGCCCATTTCTCGCCTTGAAGCGCTCAGCCATAACCGGCAAATCGTTAAGGCCACGATCGGATAGCGGCCGCTCGAAGTCTTTCAAATCAGGATTGTCCCGACTGGATTTGGCATGACGAAGAAGATAGAGGGTTTTCATCGATAGATTCTGACACTGAAATCTAGGCAAGAAACGAGTGGCTAAGGGCTGAAAGGCTCAGCATATTGCAGCCTTATACCCCATATAGGCAGCCAACTCCAGCGAAGTTAGGAGCTTGTGCACTCACAGCACCCCCTGATTATGCCCGCTTTCGCCCTGCCTAGGTGAGCCAGCAAATAGCTATTTTCATTCGCTGTCTGTAAAATCTTGCGCCTTCACTACTTGCGGATATATAGCATGAGAAATGCACGTGCCCACGGCCTTTGCAACCTACTTGCGGTTTTCAGCCTGAGCGCTTCAGCGCAGGAAGAGCCTAGCATTGCGACGCAATTGGAATTAGGCGCTATTTTCACTTCGGGTAATACGGAAAACGAGAATGTAAAGTATAAAATCACTGTAGATTGGGATAAGTCTGAGACTTGGGACTATCAATTCACTAGCGATGGTTTCCGTTCCTCCCAAGATGGCATATCAAATGCCCAACGCCTCTATCACACCGGCAGCTCCAACTACACGATCAACCCAAATAGTTATTTTCAGGGCCGTATAGCCTATGAAAATGACAAATTTAGCGGCTTCGAGAGCCAGTCAGATATCACCGTCAGTTACGGTCGAAATATGCTACAGAGCAGAGCCAATATGACTCTTGGCCTAACCGCTGGACTGGGTGTTCGCCGATCTGAGACTGAGTTCGACACGGAAAGCGTGGCCATCGCGCGCTTAGCGGCCAACTACAACTGGAATGTTTCCGAATCTGCCGATTTTATCCAAGACTTCAGCATCGAGGCGGGTAGCGACAGCAATATCTATCGCTCTGAGACCGGAATCCAGACAGATATCCTCGAAAACCTCTCACTGAAATTCTCGGTTAAGGTTAAGCTCCAAACTGACGTACCTATAAATAGAGGAAAAACAGACACTGAAACTGCCATAACTCTGGTCTTAAACTTTTAGTACCTTGCTTCTAATGGCATGACATAGTCCGGGCTTCGATCAAAAGCCCAGACTAGCTACTGTCATTGATCTCGAAAGCGGGGAATACCGACAACTCTTTCGAGCATTTTAATATGACTTTAGTAACAAAAATTTATTGGATAGTCGCTCTCCTGCTGCTGCCTATCAGTATTTTGTGCCTCCTCAATAACAGCGGTAACTCGCTTGCCCTTGCAGATCTTCTCGCAGCCCCTATTGCGCTTTCTTTCTTCTCATTCTGTCTGGCTTGGACACTAGTTGGTGGCTACGAAATTTTCTTCGGCATAAGCAATCTCAGGCGGAACTACCCGGTTCTAGCGAATATCCGTTATGCACTCGAATTCATCAGGCCAGAAATCCAGCAGTACTTCATAGCTAACAATGTCGAAGAGAAGCCCTTCTCGCGCGAACGTCGAAACCTAATCTACCGCCGCGCTAAAGGTGCTAACGATACCCTCCCCTTCGGTACTGAGCAGGACATTCTTGAAGAGGGCTACCGAAGCCTGAGCCATTCCTTAGCTGTAAAAGAAGTTGCTAAGGAGCACGTTAGGGTAGTGTTCGGTGGAGCTGAATGCGAGAAACCCTATAGCGCTTCTCGACTCAACATATCTGCGATGAGTTTTGGCGCACTAAGCTCGACTGCGATTGCCGCTCTAAACAAGGGCGCGGAGATGGGTGATTTTGCCCACAACACGGGCGAAGGTGGCATGAGTAAATACCACCTCAAACATGGCGGCGACATTATCTGGCAGATTGGCACCGCTTATTTTGGTTGCCGTAATCCCGACGGTTCATTCAACGATGACGCCTTCGCCAAGCGTGCTGCCTTTGAGGTCGTAAAGATGATCGAGATTAAACTTTCCCAGGGTGCCAAGCCTTCCCACGGAGGCGTGCTGCCAGGCACGAAAGTTACTCAGGAAATTGCTGATATACGCTTGGTTGAAGTTGGCAAGACCGTAAACTCGCCAGCATGCCATCCGGAATTTGATACACCTAAGGGGTTGCTACAATTTGTGCGCCGCCTACGCAAACTCAGTGGCGGAAAGCCCGTAGGATTCAAACTCTGCCTCGGAAGAAAGGTGGAATTTATGGCCATCGTGAAGGCGATGCTAGAAACCAAGGTTCTGCCCGACTTCATAACAATCGACGGCGCGGAAGGTGGGACGGGTGCTGCCCCCGTGGAGTTTTCAAATCGCCTTGGCACACCTTGCTTAGAGGCCACTTACTATATCAACGAAGTACTCACGGGAGCAGGCTTACGCGATGAGATTCGATTGATAAGTGCCGGTCAAACGGCTACTGGATTCGACATGCTTGAAAAAATCATAGTTGGTGCTGATACCGTCAATGCTGCTCGCTCAATGATGATTGCACTCGGATGCGTTCAGGCGAAAGCTTGCAATACCAATGAATGTCCAACAGGCATAGCGACACAAAATCCCGCAAGAGCTAGGGCAATTGTCGTTGGCGAAAAGTCTGAACGCGTTAAGAACTTCCACAATTCAACCGTACGAGTTTTCCTCGAGCTTTGCGGTGCAATGGGCTTCAGTGATCCAGATGACTTATCCCCATCAGATCTGTTCAGTCGGTTCGAAGGTCGGGGAAGAAACTTCGATGAAATATACGAATCCTTGCTCGAAAATCAATTGCACACAGACAGCATTCCCAACAGCTATCGCGACGATTGGCACAAGGCGTCGGCTGACCATTTCTAGCCATTGACTCATAGGCAGCGCTATACTCACTATCTCGCTGCACGACTAACCTTTGTGCTGCTCGCGGAACTGTAAATGGAGGGTCAACTCATGGGCTCACGCCTACTCTTGTTTCTAGCCATCTCTTCGGCAAGTAGCTTATTGCATGCCGATCAAACCGATGATCGCCTAGTCGATCTATTCTCCGTCCTTCAAGAAACTGAAAATGTTCGCACCATCGCGATCACAGAGAATCAGATTTGGGAGATCTGGCTGCAGCATGCCAACGCCGATGTTGAGCAGCTGATGCTCGTTGGCACTCAGAGAATGAACGCGCAACGCTACGCAGAGGCGATGGTTGTTTTCAATCGCCTTACTGAAAGCTTTCCTGATTATGCGGAGGGCTGGAACAAGCGAGCCACCTTGCACTATGTGTTAGGAAATCTCGACGCATCGGTTAGTGATATTGAGAAGACACTCGAACTTGAGCCAAGGCATTTCGGCGCACTGTCCGGACTTGGCATGGTGTTCATTCAAAGAGAGCAATTAAGCAAAGCCAAGAGAGCCTTCGAGGATCTGATCGAGGTGCACCCGAACAGCCCAAACGCGAAGCAGAATCTAGAACTCGTCGAAGAACAGCTGCGCTTCAGCGTCATCTAAAAAATTTTTACGCACATAAAAAAAGGGTCGCTAAGCGACCCTTTTTTCAAACCTTTAAAGCTTACTGACGTGTAGCAGAAACGGCCATCGCGCCGAAGTCACTACCGAATTCACCAGTTAATGAATCGCCTTCAGCAGTTCCAGTGAAATCCAAAACGATTTCCTGGCCTTGTACTGAAATCTCAGCAGTAAACATTGCAGTGTTGTCAGCATAGACGATGCCAGAAATAGGCGCGTTCAATACGTCTGATGCCATCTCGCCGCTACCGTCTGCGTTCATTGTAAGAACGACTGGAAGCTCACCCAATGGTGAGGTAATAGACGCATCCCAAACACCAGCTGCAGGAGGTGGGCCACCGGCCGCACATCCAACTAATACTGAAAGAGATAAGACTAGCAATCCGCTTAATAATTTTTTCATTTTAAATCCACCTAGTTAAATAATGTCACTCTTAGAATTTGTTATACAACGGAAGCTTTGAGTTATCTTCCGGCGCTGCTCGCTGCAGCTCTTGCCCCCCCATCTTCTCTAGAACAAGTCATTGAGAGGACGCCCCGATTGCGAAACGGTGAGCCTATTGTCCGGTTAATACGCCCTTAGTCAACCGAAAAACCCTAGGGCGCCTCTGATTAGTGGCTAAACGGGGTAAGGCGAGCAATTTCAATTGTTTAAGGGAGTCTTAAGGAACCTTCCAGGCAGATTGCCATTCCAGTCCGGTACGGGCGAAGCCCAGTGTAGCGCTGATCTCGCGCTCGATTCCCGGCATATGGGCAGCCCCATAGAATATGCTGATCTGCCTAAAACCCGGATTCTGTAATGCCTCGCCCAATACACGCAGGGCAGCCTTGTTGCGGTCGCCCAGTATTGTGAGCTGCTGCTCCAACTCCTCACCGACTATCACACCCCCGCTGCGACCGAGCTCCTGAGCAAACAGAAATTTAAGTGCTGCATTCTGGTTCTCGGAGTTCATAGCACTCATCAGAGACAACAGCGTAAACGAAGACAGCGGTTCGTCAGGCGAGGCGTTTTGTTCTGCAATCTGCGCCATGGCAAGATTCAGAAATAGGGTGAAGAAATTCTCATTCTTGCTAGCCATCAACTCATCGAGCTGCGAAGGCGTCAAATCGGCATGAAGAAAATTCGACTGGGTATAGTCGATCTCATCGAGCTGAAAGCCAATATTCAGAAATCCTGCCATTGCCTGTTGAATGAAGCCGATAAGGGAGGTGCTCGACTCTCTGCTGTCTCTTAGCGGAACTTGATTTGGCTCGGCTACAAGCTCATAGAGAACTACATCTTGCGTCTTGAAATAGTCATTTAGCGCTGCGTAATATTCTTCTTCACCGAGATGCACCGCCGCCACAAGGTTTAACTGTACTCCTGCATCATTTTCGAAACTCACGATGGCAGTTTGTAGCTCGCCTTCCCACTGCGTGTCGCCCTGGACAAAGCGAACATATTCAGATTCTTCCTGAGCATGCAGCGGGCTCATCACTACACAGAACAGCAGCGCGACTAGTCGTGCATCGAATCGCGACTGGCAAGTGGGCAACTGCAAATAATTCATAGCATTTCTTCTATGATCACCAGGCAAGTTCTAGTATCTCCATCACATCATTCGCATCATTTATCTTTCGAGGATTGTTTCTCACCACCGGATGTTTCGCCGCCCTCTGGGCAATGCCCGGAAGCTGATCCATGTTCACATCGACATCGCGCAGCGATGTCGGCAATCCCAAGCTCGCCACCAGCGCCTTTACCGAGGCCGCCGCACTCTGCTGTGTGTTGCCAAGCGCACCATTGATAGCCTCCTGCCTGTTTACCTGTTGCTTGGCATTCCACGCGAGGACCGCCGGCAACATGACACAAGACGTATTGCCATGAGGGACTCCGCAGAGACCACCTAATATATAACCGATGCCGTGGCTCGCTCCATGGGACACGGTGCCGAGACCGCAGCAGGCCAACCAGACTGCCTGTTGATTCAAGCTTCTCGCAGAGAGGTTTGTAGGATCACGCTTACACTCGGGCAAGGAGCTGGCGAACAGACGCATGGCATGAAGAAAATGGCCGTCGACGAACGCGTGTGAGTCGGCAGAGCAATAACCCTCGATAGCATGATCGAGGGAGCGAATTGCAGTTGAGAGCCACAGCCATTGAGGTGTGTGCAAGCTAAGCTGCGGGTCATAGATGATGCTCTGTGGACAGAGGTCGATGCCGCGATAACCTTCCTTCGCGGCTATCTCCGTGTTTAGCACACTGCCGTTGTTGCTGAATTCGGCACCGGAAAGCGTTGTCGGGATAGCGACCTGACGAATTTTCGGACCACCCTTAAAGAGACTGAAATCTGCGTACTTCGAACCACGCGTGCCATCTCCATATTGAGCGTATTCGATGAGTTGTGCCTCGGACTCAACACCCTGATCCATTGCGAGCTGTACGACCTTACAGGCGTCTATGATAGAGCCTCCTCCCAAAGAGACAAGTAGATCAGCATCCACATCACGCGCTACCTCTAAGGTGCGCATCACATCAGAGCGCGGAGTGTGCGATCCGATGTCGTGAAACAGGCCTGCAAAACTACTTCCTAGCGCGGCCTGAATCTCAGTGAAATCATCCGTAGCCTGACTCAGACTATTCGATGCCACGAGTAACACACGCTGCGCTCCTAGCCTTTCAACAAGGCGAGCAAGAGTCGCCGGCGCCGAAGCGCCAGCGAATACATTTTTGAGCTCGCTGTAATTGAACTCAATGCTGATGCCAGCTGGGGTAGTTGAATTTGTAGCCATAGACTAGTGGTGGTCTCCACTGCGGGATTTTAAGGCTCCGACTATAACCTAATTCGCCCCTAGGCTCTCCGAACCGGGGCGGCAATTTCGTGTCTTAGCCCTTCCGGCACTGCTATACTGAGATAAGAACATCTTTCATAAAAACTGAAGAAAATTCCTAGAGGGATTGGACATGGCTACTTTCAAAATTAATGGTATTGAACAGAATCTGGATATAGAGCCAGAGATGCCCCTTCTTTGGGCTCTACGCGACGAACTGGGCATGACAGGCACGAAATTTGGCTGTGGAATCGCCTCCTGCGGCGCCTGTACCGTCCACGTAAACGGCAGCGCGGTTAGAAGCTGCGTGACGCCAGTAAGTGCAGTCGAAGGGCAGGAAATCACTACCATCGAAGGTCTTGCCTCGGTTGCCGCGGGTGCGAACTCATCCGCGCCCGATCTGAGCGCTGTGCAACAGGCTTGGATCGACCATCAGGTGCCGCAGTGCGGCTACTGTCAGTCCGGGATGATCATGGCCGTGTCTTCATTGCTCGCCAAGAACCCGAACCCTAGCGATGCTGATATCGATAGCAACATCACCAACGTCTGTCGCTGCGGCTCTTATCCGCGAGTGCGCAAGGCAATTCGTTCACTGGCTATAGCTTAAGGGAGACAGGATATGAAAATTAACAGAAGACGTTTCCTACTTAGTACAGCCGTCCTCGGTGGCGGTGTACTCATCGGCTACTCGGCGCTGAAGCCAAGCAAACACCGCAGAGCGAACGCGGAGCTAGCTACGGGGGAAGAACGTTACGTTACTTCCTTCATTAAGATTGAGCCCAACAACAAAATTACTATCTATGTTCCTCATTCAGAAATGGGTCAGGGCGTACATACCTCACTGCCGATGATGGCAGCGGACGAACTGGATGCAGCTTGGGAAGACATCACTGTCGAACAGGCGCCAGCTACCGATATGTTCGCCAACGGCGAATTGGTTAAAGGTTTCGCCGGCGAATTCGGCTTGCCCGGTTTCCTAACCGGCATCGTCAATGCCAGCGCAGTAAGCGTTGCCGAATTGATGAACCTGCAGGTTACTGGCGGCAGTTCCTCTGTACGCTTTACCGGTGAGAGTTCAATGCGAACAGCCGGCGCGGCAGCGCGACAGATGCTGGTGGAATGTGCGGCGAGTCGTTGGGGAGTTGCAGCAGATGAATGCAGCACGAAATTGACCCATGTGCAGCACAATGCCAGCGGCCGTTCACTTAGCTACGGTGAGTTAGCCGTCGATGCTGCCATGCTAGAACCGCCCAGAGATGTAACTCTGAAAGATCCTTCGCAGTTTACTATTATGGGCAAGGCAATATCCCGCGTAGATATTCCCGCTAAAGTTGACGGTACCGCCGTATACGGTATCGATGCACAGAGCGAAGATATGCTTTACGCAGCGATTCGTCTGGCACCGGTATTTGGAACGAAGCTAGTCTCGGTTGATGCCGGCGACGTACTTAGTCGACGTGGTGTAAAGCGCATCATCGAATTAGAAGATTCTGTTGCGGTTGTAGCCGATAGCTACTGGCGCGCAAAGGAAGCACTGAAGCTTGTTAAGTCAGAGTTTGAATCTTCGGATGCGGATACAATATCCAGTGCCGATCTGTTCGCTGGTTTCGAGCGCAGCCTAGCCGAGGACAACAACAGCAAAGTCATAGAAGTTGGCGACGCAGAAACTGCTATGGATGCCGCTGCTGATGTTATCGAAGGAAATTATACAGTTCCCTATCTTGCGCACGCGGCGATGGAGCCGATGAACTGTACCGTACATATACATGACGACATCGCGGAAGTCTGGACCAGCACACAGGATGCGCTGGGCATAAAGGCCCGGGTCGCAAAAATCGCAGGTTTGTCGGAAGACGACGCGATTTTTCACCACAGCTACCTCGGTGGCGGCTTCGGCAGAAGACTACCTTTCAACTGGAATGTTATCGATCACGCGACACTAATCGCCAAGGAGTTCGACGTTCCGGTGAAGACTGTTCTAAGTCGTGAAGACGATATGCAGCAAGACTATTATCGCCCTGCTGTCGCAAGTAATTTCAAGGCCGCCTTCGACGCGAATGGCATGGTGCAAGCCTGGCACAACCGCTTCACCGGTCCTATACAGACACCTGGCGCATCGCATATCCCTTATGCAATTCCAAATCAGTCTATCGCCGTTGTCGATGGTGATACGCACGTGCCTATTGCCGCATGGCGTAGTGTCGATCATTCACAGCAGACTTTCTTCACAGAATCTTTTGTCGATGAGATAGCGCATCGCTCCGGCAAGAACCCTTATCAATTCCGCATGGAGATGCTTGCCGAGCATCCTCGTCACCGCAAGGTGCTTGAGGTCGCAGCCGAGGCAGCAGGCTACGGTCAGAACTTACCGGAGGGTCATGCCCTAGGTATTGCCGTACAGGAAAGCTTTGGCAGCATCGTTGCCGAGGTCGCCGAAGTGTCATTGGATGAAAACAATCGACCGGTAGTGCACAAGGTTACTTGTGCGATAGATTGCGGCTGGGCAGTAAATCCAGACACGGTCGAGGCGCAGGTCGAGAGCGGCATCATCTACGGCCTAACCGCCGCATTGTACGGTGAGATTAGCATCGAGAATGGACGCGTAGCGCAGAATAACTTCCCTGACTACGAGATGGTGCGCATGAGTGATGCACCGGAGATCGATGTACATATCGTCGAGTCTGGTGAAGAGCTGGGCGGACTAGGCGAGCCTTCAACGCCGCCACTCGCCGCAGCGGTGAGCAACGGTCTGTATATCCTGACGGGCCAGAGAGTCAGAGAACTTCCCCTGAAGAATCACGACTTCTCGCGCTCGACACCGATCGCGAAGGTTTAGATTCATCTTCAGAAACGGGCGCAGCGATGCGCCCGTTTTTTTCTGCTTCGAATTTAGTGAATTTGGATAGAGCTTAGAGCAAGGACTCTTGTGTCTAGAATATTCTCACAACAGCTACTCGTTTACTTTGTACTCTCGTTGGTCTTGACGGCCTGTCAGGGAACAAGCAATCGCGTGAACACTAGCTCTATTTCGGAGAAGTTCCTACCGAAATGCTCTGCCGATATACGAGCCTTTCGCAATCGAGTCGGCCAAGAAGGCGTTACAAATGCTGGAGCGCCAGCATTGTCTGTTTATCCTCTCCTACACAGCAACAGGTTCTTGCATAGTCTGTCTCACTCCGCTCAATCAAGCATTGGGGTTAGACAGTGGACGATGCTGCTGGCTGAACTGGCCATCAAGACACGGGCGCAAGAGAACAAAAACCTCACCTCCCCCTGGAGTAGCTCCTCTTTAGAAGAGCTGGCTGAATGCTCTCGAGTCTTCGCAAGCGAATCGCAGCACGAACAAAATAGAATCGCTATTCTCACTGCGGTGCAGCAGTCCGAGTTCCCAGCTCACTATCTGAATGGCCGCCAAGTTCTTGGCGCGCTCGCTTTGCTACGCCCGTTTCTCAAGCCGCGTATTCTCGCCTTGCATGTCGATGAGCGAAGATGGTTTGCAGAAGAAGAATTTTTCGCGCGCAGCAATAACTATGAGATTGATACTACACCTACAAGTAGTTCGACAGCGAGAAGCGTTACCGAGTGGATGACGACTGCCTACGCTAGCAACGAACTAGCCTTACCCCTCTTACAAGAGTCACAACTCGATTCACTATTTACCGAACACGCGCCTAGCCTTCACATCGAGCACAAGGAAGATAACGACAGGATTGGTGCGGCGCAGTGGAGCGACAATCAAGTCGGGATTAGTAGCGGCAAACCTACTGCCTACACGCTGCAGTCGATGACACAGTTCGAAGGTAGGAAGCTCTTACAACTCAACTATGTGTTCTGGTTTTCAGCGCGAAGACCGACCGCGCTGATCGATCTCTATTCAGGGAACGTGGATGGCATCATCTGGCGCGTGACGCTAGACGAGGACGGACAGGTTCTGCTCTACGACAGCATTCATAGTTGTGGCTGCTACCACAAATATTTTATTGCATCCGAAAGCCTCATCGCGAAGAGTCAACCTGCTTCGAAGGAGCCAGCCAACATCTTCAGGCTAGGTGCCTCCGTCACTCACAACGGTCTAACCCTTGCGATAACTGCCAATGAGCATTACATCGTTGGAGTGGATTCGAAATCACTGAGGGCCCAACAAGAATCGATTCTCTACGATATCGAATCCTATGAGCTGCTGCACAACTTAGAGAGTGATGGCGGAAGTAGAAGTCTGTTCGACGGTCAGGGTTTTATCAACGGTAGCGAGCGACTCGAACGATTCACACTCTGGCCGACTGGCATTCTTTCCGTTGGTGCGATGCGCCAGTGGGGCACCCATGCGACAGGTTTCATTGAAGAGCAGCATTTCGACGATGCGAATTTGCTAGAAAAATACTTCGAAACAGCTCCTTAAAAGCAGCGCTGCAAATTTCTAGTCCAGCCGTTTACTGAACCTCAAGATCGCCAGCGTAAGCGTCACGGCCGTGAAGATTGCCAACGCGAACATCTCATCGAGCATCGAAGTAATATCTGCACCCCTCAGCATGATGCCACGGATCAGCCTATTGAAATGCGTGAGAGGCAGAAGTTCCGCTATATTTTGAGCGAGAGCAGGCATGCCATCGAAAGGGAACATGAAGCCCGAGATCAAAATGGATGGAAGAAAGAAGAAGAAGGTCATCTGCATCGCCTGAAACTGTGTTGCTACGACAGTCGAGACTAAGAGCCCCAGCGATAGATTCGCCGCGATAAAAATCAACGATGCCACCAACACATGAATCAAGCTGCCGCGAATTGGCACCTGAAAGAAATACCAACCCAGCGCCAATATCAACGCCAACTGAATCAGTCCGATCAGGATGTAGGGGAGGATCTTGCCCAGCATCAGCTCCGGCGTCTTGATTGGCGTATTAATCAATAGCTCTAAGTTGCCACGTTCTTTCTCACGCACGATCGCAACCGCTGTAAACAGCACCATTGTCATGGTAAGTATGACGCCAACTAAACCCGGTACGATATTGACCGCCGAACGCCGTTCTGGATTGTAGTAGTTTCGTACTTCCAAGAGCGCTGCCTGTTGTGGCTGTCTCGCCTGCGAATCGAAACGAAGTGGCAGAGCCGAGAGTCGCTGCGCCACACCGGCGATTATCGGATCTGCTCCATCTACGAGCAGTTGGGCCGCCTGGCGGTCTCGCTCCAGAACACGTCGATCGAAATCGTCAGGTATCGCTATGCCGATAGAGATCAAGCCAGCGTCCAATAGCCGCTCCAATTCGAAGACACTCGCCACTCGCTGTTTCATGACGATGACTTGTGAGGCTGTGATGTCGGCGATAAACTGCCGCGATATATGCGTATCTGATTCATCGACATAGGCGGCGGACAGATTGCGCACATCGGTATTGATGGCGTAGCCAAACATTAGCAGTTGGATAAGCGGAATGCCTACGATCATGCCAAAGGTGAGTCGGTCTCGGCCCATCTGCAGAAACTCTTTGCGCATAATAGCGAATATACGAACGAATGATTTCATACGCCTGGGGCCTCGCGTCGCTGCTGAGTGACGGATACAAAGATATCCTCTAGATCAGGAAATACCTGCTCTATTTTTGCCTCGATGTTTTCCTCACTCAGATTGCTATTCACCAAAGCTAAGGGATCACTAATGGTCTTGGGAATCATTACGCGTAATTTGATGCCTAGTTGGGTAATGCTGCTGATCTCTTCACACTGCATCAAGCATAGACGTGCCTTATTTGGATCATCCGCTTCTATCTCAACGACATGTGAGGATATCGACTCGCCCAACTGTTTCGGGGAACCGTCGGCGACCTTTACCCCCTCATCTAAAATGGCGAGCCTGTGACAACGCGCGGCCTCATCCATGTAGTGCGTAGAAACCAAAATCGTTGTGCCCTGCTCCGCTAGCTCGAATAGCACCTCCCAGAAATCACGACGGTTCTGTGGATCCACCGCGCTAGTGGGTTCGTCTAGGAACAGAATCTCCGGCTTATGTAGTGTGGCGGCGGCTAGGGCGAGGCGTTGCCGCTGCCCGCCACTCAGCGTGCCCGAGCGCTGCTTAGCTCTGTCTGCAAGTCTGAATGATTCCAGCAGCTCTTCTACTCGTGGCTTACGCTCTTTGCGTGGCACTGCGTATATCTCGCTGATGAACTGCAGGTTTTCTTTAACGCTTAGGTCTTCATAAAGAGAGAAGCGTTGCGTCATGTAGCCAATTTTCTGCTTCAGCGATTCCGATTCCTTCTTAGTGTCCATTCCCATCACGGCCGCCGATCCCGAGCTCGGCGTAAGCAGTCCACATAACATTCTTATTGTGGTCGATTTTCCCGAACCGTTTGGACCCAAGAATCCATAAATGATTCCTTTCTCGATTTCCAAGTCCACATTGTTGACAGCCACTAGGGAGCCGAACCGCATGGTCAAGCCGCTCGCTGTAATTGCTATCTGTTTCTGATTCGTCATTGCCACGCTCGTCTAGAATACCGCCTGCACAGGGACTCCATCTGGCAGTCTCTGGGGTAATGTGGGCAGACTCACTTCCGCAACATAGGATAGTCGCGTACGGTCTCTCTCATTCAACGCGAAATACGGAGTGAATGTCGCCTCCGACGCTATACGCCTAACTGTGCCGGTAAGTGTGCCAGGCAGGCCATCTACCGCTACCTGCAACTGCGACCCCGCCCTGATCTGCACGCGTATCTGCTCTGGAATGTAGAGACGCGCATAGGGCTGTTCGCCGCTCAGCAATACGGCAACCACGTCGCCAATTCTTGGTCGCTCGCCCAACTCAAACAGCAATGAATCTACTAGCCCTCCAGTAGTAGATATGACAGCTAAACGCTGCCTATCTAGTTGCAGGCTTGCCAATTGCGCGCGCGCCTGGGCTAACTGGCCATTAGTCTGTTCTATCTGTTCCGGTCGTGTTCCTGCTTCCAACTCGGCCAGCTGTGCGCTGACTAATTCGATTCTTGCCCCAGCTGCCTTCAGGAAATTTCCCGCCGAGTCGACCGACTCGACTGAGGTAAGGTTCAGATCGCGCAAGCCATCGAGGCGCTGCAATTCATTTGCTCGATAGTCGCGTTCGATTTGTGCCGAATTTAGATTCGCCTTCGCTGCATCGATCGTTTGCTTACGTGGGCCGCTGACCTGTTCGGCTAGTACTGCTTCGATACGCCGGATATTCGCGAGTGATCCCTCGATTCGGAGATCGATGCGCGCTGTATCCTGATGAAGGACAAGCGTGCCTGCCGCGATGCTGTCGCCCTCGGTAACGCCGATAGAGGTGATTGTTTCGGAGAATTCAGCAACGAGCTCGATGCGGTCTGATTCCAATTGTCCAACCGCTTGTAAGGGCGCTTCTTCACAAGCTACTAGCAGAAGTAGGAGTGCCGGTAGACAGAGTATTCTGAGTTTGATCATGACGCAGTCTCTCCTGTGCCCTGTTGTTCACGATTCACGACCCCATTCATGAGGAGGTCGACGTTATGTTCGGCTAATTTTTTAGCCATGGATTCATCGAGCGTCGTACCGAAGATGCGCTCAATCATCGGCGCTGCAATAAAGGGAAAGATAGTCATTCCCAGGAGTGACATGAGGGTTAGCTCAGGATTTAGGTCTTTTCGGTAGTTCCCATCTTCTACTTCCTGACCAATCGCATGCAGTAGCTTTGGTGCGATCATCTTGCTGAATCTCTGCAGCACTTCTTCCTTGGTTTCACCCTCGCCAAATAAAATTTCGCGCGCCACGAAATTAGGCCACCAAGGGTTTTCCGCCAACAACAAACAATAACTGCGAGTAAAGTCGGCAATCGAGAATTCCGAGCTGTCACTCAGGTTCTCCATCTTTTCGTCCAGCGACTCGAACAACTCATCCACCATCGCCAGATACAAGCCTTTCTTGCCGCCGAAGTAGTAGTTCACCATAGCGCCATTCACACCCGCGCTGCTGGCTATCTGCCGCAGAGATACAGCCTTGAAGTCTCTCTTCAGGAAATGGTCACGGGCGGCTTCCAGCAAATCCTTGCGGACTTTTACCGAGCCCCCTCCTGATGGCCTGCCTAGTGCTGCGCTCTTTGTGGTCGATTGCTTCATTTTCCCATTCCATTCTCATTTATATTTAATTAAACGATTAATTAAATAACTTGTCAACTTTCTTTTCTACTTTGATAGGTAGTCAGGAGTGCTACACTTGCCCAATCTAGCTGAGGTAAGACATGACCATATTAGTTATCGGATTGATCCTGTTCTTTGCTCCCCATTTACTCAGAGAGCTTGGGCTGCGACAGCCATTGAAGGATGCACTGCCCTCCGAAGGCGCCTACATGGGACTCTATAGCCTGGTTTCTCTGGCGGCTCTCGGGCTGATCATATGGGGCAAATCAATCTCACCCTTTCAGATGATCTGGCAGCCAATCTACGAATGGCGCTCGCTGAGCCTAATGCTGATGATTCCCGCCTTGATCTGCGTGGTCGCTGGCAATGTGCCCCTATCCTACCTGCGCAAAATTCTACGCAACCCTATGTTGGTCGGCATTCTGCTATGGAGTCTTTCCCATCTTTGGTCTAACGGTGATTCTGCGTCGATGCTCTTATGTGGCAGCTTCGCGATTTGGTCGAGTGTAAAAATCTTCACACTGCGCAGCGTGGCCGACGTCGAATCGAAATCTCCTAAATTTATCTGGGACATTATTTCTCTCCTGATTGGTCTTAGTTTATATGTCGTGATAGGCCTGTATCACGGAGAACTTTTTGGAGTTGGAGTCAGCCTTGCATAAACATATTTTTATCAGACCCTCCGCACTAGCCTTTTCCCTATCTTTTTCTATATTCGCGAGCGCCCAAGAAGATCTATCGGCGCACTGGGATGGCATTTGGATTGTCGAAGGAACGCTATTCAGTATCGCTGTCGCAATCGAGAATGAAGACTTTAAGGTGGGACAAGTAGAATCACTAGGCTTCGAATGGACCAGTGAGAATGGAAAGCTCGATGGTAACGTCGTAACTGTAGAGATCGAATATGCGGGCGTGGCGGGTACGATTCAGGCAGAACTTGTGGATCCGAATACCGCAGTCGCCTTTGCGGCGACCTGCCTACCTGACTTCATGGTGGTATGTATGCTTTCTAAAGACCGCCAAGCGGTCTTTAGAAAAATCGCAGATAACGCCGAACATTAGGCTCTATATTTCAGTGACAGATTTTACGATCTTACTTACGATACCGTAGTCGATCGCCTCCTGAGCACTCATCCAATAATCCCGATCCGTGTCTTGCGCTACTCGCTCGAGTGGCTGCCCCGTCTCATCAGCAATTAACTGATTGATACGCCCACGCATCTTAACGATCTCCTGAGCTTGAATAGCGATATCCGTCGCATCTCCGCGCGAGCCACCAGATGGCTGATGAACTAGAAAACGTGTATTGGGTAAGGAGAAACGATTTTCCTTAGACGCGGCCAGATAGATAGTCGTCGCTGCACTTGCAACCCAGCCCGTACCGATAACCTTAACAGTCGGCTTAATGAATTTGATCATGTCATAGACCACGTCGCCAGATTCAACGTGCCCGCCGGGCGAACTGATGTAGATTGAGATCGGCTCGTCACTGTCTGCCGCTAGCGCCAGCAGCCTTTCGGTAACGCTTTTAGCGAGCTTGTCATTGATCTCGCCAAAGATTGTGATGGCCCGTGACTTAAATAGCTTCTCGTCAATGAATCCCGACTTTGAGGATGATTTATCTTGCTTCTTTTCTGCTGCGGGAGAATTCACTTCCATTAAAAACCTCGTTTGGCTATTGGGTAATAGATCGAAATACGTCAATTTAGATGTTCAGAGTGCTGCGAAGGATTGATTCTAACAGGCTTGTTGGTTGCTGCGAAGATAGGCGATCACTTTCCATAGATCGTCATCACCCTCGGGAAAATTTGATCCGAAACCCACCATGCGCGTACCGATCACACCATTCGTGACTGTATTGAAGATATCCTGGTCACCGGAGCCGTGATTCCATTGGCAATCGAAGAGAAACGAAGCATCGAGCGCCGCCGTAGGCTCCATGGTATGACAGAAGCTGGCACAGGACCCTTCGAATATGGCCTGTCCTCGGGCGAGCGCGCTGGCATCCGTCATGAATGCTTTCACTTCTGTAGTATCCGCCAATTCGGGCCCGACCGGCTGTTCGCTACAGGCGATCAGGGTTGATATGGCGGCCAAGCAAATCAGTACGCGAACCACTAACTGTCCTTAATTTTATGGGAGTTGGCTAATTCTACCTAGAGCTGTGAATCCGTCTGTCGCCATGCTCACACTTTCACCGCAAATTAGCAAAGCTAGGAAGACGTCTTACCTTCTATCACGATAGCTGTCGCTGCAACTGATGCAGGAGCTGTTTCTGGACCCAGCGGCTTGAAGGTCGCAAGCAATTGCGGCAGCAAGGTGAGCGAGCCGACTAGCGCAACCAGCATGGCGAGACTGGTCAACAGGCCGAACACGATGGTTGGAATAAAGTTGGATAGCGCAAGAATCGAGAAGCCTGCCACGATTGTCATGGACGTGAAGTACATCGCACGCCCGATACTGTTGTGGCAGAAGTACATCGTGTCGCGGTAGTTTCCGATGCGAGGAAATTCGCGCTTGAAGCGGTGCATGTAGTGAATCGTGTTGTCGACACCGATGCCAACTGATATCGACGCAATTGTAATCGTCATAATATCTAGTGGAATGCCAACCCAACCCATTATGCCCAGCACGAAGGCCGCGGCGATCGCGTTAGGAATAATGCAGATCAGCGCGATCATGAAGGATCTAAATAAGACCAGAAACATCAGCATGATCGCCAGCATTACGACGCCTAGCGTCAATATCTGCGATTGAAAAAGGCTCTGCAGCACATTATTGTACATAACAAGTATGCCCGTCAGTTGGACGTCTTCGTCGGCAAATCCAAAATCTGACTCTATACCTGCTTCGATGCGTTGCAATAATTCATTCCGATTCAAATTTTCCGCAGACTCGATTACTCGTACGTTAAATCGAATCTGATTATCATCAATCGATATGAACGGATTCAGCACCGTGTTCTTTAATGTTTCTGGGATGCGGTTATAGAGCACCGCCCATAGCAATCCATCTATGGGTTGGTCGTCGTTCAGTTGCTCGGCGAGCTCTATGACTGCCCCGAAAGAAAGCACCTTGCCGGTCTGCGGGTCATTGTCCAGATATTGATGGATGGCTTTAACCTGGTCCATCTTCGGCGCGGTAAACCAGTAGGCATCATCATTACTATCGTCGCTATCGCCGAATCCGAAACCATCATCGAAACCTCCATCGAAGTCATCTTCCGCTTCCGGTAGGTTAACGACGACATCGAAGGACAGTGTTCCGCCCAGTTTCTCATCGAACAGCGACATGCCCTGATAAATTTCAGTGCTCTCCCGAAAATAGTCGATAAAACTGTTTTCAACTCGAATCTGTGAGAGTCCGATTCCACTAATGAGTGCAACGCCGAGGTAGATGTACAAAATTTTGTTATCTAGCTTCGCCGTCGCATCGGCCAAAGCTGTCGTCAGATTCAGGCGCAAGTTCGACGAGTGCTTAGACTCGTCTTGCTTAATAATACTGAGAATCGCTGGAAACAAAGTGAACGCAACGAACAGAGCCGTTGCCACTCCCATCATCATCATCCAGCCGAAGGTAATAATAGGAAGAATGCCGCTGACTATCAGTGAGCCAAACGCTACCGCAGTAGTGAGTGCCGTATACAGACAAGGCCTGAACATACTAAGCACCGAATGACGCAGCAGCTTATCGTGATTGCTAAAGTGCCGAGTTGCCCTTAACTCACGATAGCGAACCGTAAGGTGCACAGTAAGCGAGATGGTGATAATCAACAGCAGTGAAATGAAGTTAGAAGACACGACCGTTACGCGCCAGTCCATTAGTCCCAACACTCCAACCATGATAACGCCAGCCACGGCACAGCAAGCTAGAGGCAAAGCCACCCAGCGCACTTTTCGGAAGATGAGACCAAGCGCAAAGATGATGAGAAGTACTACCGCGAAGCTGAAGCTACTTAGGTCTCCCTGCACGAAGGTAACGAGGTCATCGGCAATCATCGGCGCACCGCCGAGATAGATCTGTGCGTCCCCGCGGTAGCGCTCTAGTGTTTCGCGTACTACGCCTATAATCTCGTGTTGACGATCTGCCGCTAGAACACTGTGCATCGCGTAGTCCGATTCTATCTGCGCTAATTCACTGACGTCATCGACAGAGAGCTCTTCCCCTCGTGCCTTGTTGCGTAGCTCGGTACGTCGGCCTATCAAATCACGCGCTGTCTCATCGATGGCGAAGCTAACCAACATGCCCGCAGTTTTCCCATCAGGGCTGATGACTGCATTTCTGAAAACTGGGCTGCTAGTAACTTCTGCTCGTGCTGCAACCAAGTCTATGTCTTGGTCCGCTAGCGTCAGATAGTCTTCTGAAATTCCGGTGAGAGGGGTGTCTTCAAAAATAGGCACATTGAGAATACTGTCCACTGATTCAACGCGGTTAATTGCGAGCAATTCCTTGCCCAGTGCGCCAAGCTTGTTTAGTTCTTCCCGACTGAACAAGTCGCCTGTAGGCGTATAGGCAATCGTGACTGCCTCTCGAATGCCATAGCGAACATTTATCTCTCGTGAGAATTCGAGATCTGGATCGTCTTCTAGTAACAGAGAGTCAGCAGAGGCATCGAGCCGGAAATTCTGTGTCTGCCAGCCGAAAAGTCCGACGAGCAACAGCAGAATAGCGATTACCAGATAGGGTTTAGTGAATACCAGAGAGCTATAAAATCGAGTTACAGATGAAGACATAGTGGGTGATTTAACTACCTTGGAAATGGCCGTGATTAGGCGTCAACTATACGCGGTTCGGCTAATTTATGCGATTTCAATGCCCGGACAAAAGCGCTTATCTCGCCATGCGCTGGGCCGCTCATGACTGGAACGCTACCACTCCAACGGCAAGTTGGGGCGCGCATAGGAACGTACCAGTGCCCGCCAAACAGCGGATTTATGCGAAACACAGCGACGAATATCGAACTCCAGCACATGGATTTTAGTTACTAATTATTCCTTTTCCTAAAATGGCTCATAACGTATTGTTTTATAAATAGTTTATTTGAAGCTAATTGGGGTAAAATGCTAGCTGCAACTTTCTGTGACATGGTGTCGCACCCCGTAGGATTGGAAATGGAATGTTGTTACCATAATTACCAACTTGAGCACTGGCTAGAGTAGTTGACGAGGATCAAAGCTCCTCCTAAGCCGCCAGATACAATAGCTCAACATACGATTTAAGCGACGACTGGTCTAATCCACTGGTTACCATTAAGGAGTTGTCATGTTACGTAAACTTTTCATAATTAGCGGCCTGTTAATCGCCTCTTCCGCGGCTCTAGCCGATGAATGGTTACGCTCTATTCCAGAATTCGAGCTTACTGATCATCTGGGAGCGATACATACGCTGGACACCTATGCCGACAATGAGCTTGTCGTGTTCTACGTACACGGTGTAGGCTGCCCAATCGCTAGAATTGCACTACCCAACTACCGCGAAGTACGTGATGAATACGCTGACAAGGGCATTGAGTTCGTCATGTTCAATGCGAACATTCAGGACAACCTGCCGCGCATCGCCAAGGAAGCTCGCGAATTCCTCATAGACTTTCCAATTATGAAAGATGAAGGTCAGGTTCTCGCGAAGGCACTAGGCGTTGAACGTACCGCTGAAGTATTCATCGTTAACCCACGAACGAAAGAAGTTCTCTATCGCGGTCCAATCAACGACCAGCTGGGTTACGAAACACAGCGCAACAATGCCGATGAGCATTTCCTCAAAGACGCGCTGAATACAGTTCTTGCTGGCGGCACTGTGAATATGGATGACGTACCAGACTCAAAGGGCTGTCTTGTTGCTATCTTTGACACCTAGCCGGTTAAAAAGAAACTAAAAAAGGGGACACTGAGTGTCTCCTTTTTTTCGCCTGCTATTTCTCACAGGCCGTGCAGCTTCATGTACTTCTTTAGTTAAAAACCACATTGCGAATGATCGCTATCATGTCAGTTATTCCCTGACGAAAGTCTGCCTCTGGAACACTCTCATCATTACCATGCACACCAGTAGGTTCGCCTGCTCGGGTAATGATCGGGTTAAAGCCATAACTCACGATACCTAGATCGCGGGTAAAATGGCTGTCGGTAAATCCAGTACTCACCGACGGTAAGACTCTTGAACCTGGATACAGTTCGCGGGTTACATTTTCAATCGCGGTAAACAAGCGCGAGTTCGTCGAAGAGATTGCTGGAGTGAAGGCCATGATAACTTCTACCTCCACACCGGCTGGCGCGATTAGTTCAGTAAGACTGGCGATAAAATCTTCAGCAGGTCTGTCGGGAAGAATGCGGCAATCTAGTTCGGCCCAAGCCTCTGGGGGCACTACATTAATCTTGTTAGAACCACTCATGCGCGTCATGGAACAAGTGTCTCTGGTTAGCGCGTGATGGCCGGGCCGGTATTGCTGAAACGCCGGGAGAAACTCTGGATCCTGAATAGCTGAACCGATGTCCGCATAGGCAGCTGCCCATTCATTATCTAGCGACAATGCTATGCCGGAAAAATAAGTATCAACCGGGCCAATGATACGCGCTGGAAATGGGTTAGAGCGGAGTATCCCTAATGCATCGACGATGCGTGTTACCGAACTCGTCGTTCTGGGAGAGGAACCGTGACCGGGAACATCGACAGCTTTTAGTCGTAGCCACACTGGAACCTTCTGCGTTACTTCGACACCGAAGATTATCTCATCCATGTTACGACTACCCGAGCCGCCTTCATTGATTAACAGACCTACGCCATTGAAGATTTCTCTGCGATTCTCGATAAGCCAGCCAACTCCGAAAGCGCCTCCTGCCTCTTCGTCGGCACTTGCTAAGAAGACCACGTCCCTATTCAACGCTCGGCCGCTTCGATGTAGTGTCAGAAATGCAGCAAGTTGTGAAATACCCGTGCCCTTCATGTCCCTCGCACCACGACCCAAGATGTAACCATCGCGTATCTCGCCGGACAGAGGATCGATCGTCCAATATTCCGGGTCGGCTGGAACCACGTCGGTGTGCTGCAACATCATCAAGCCCGGCTGATCGCCGCCCTCTATTCTTGCCCAGATATTGCCACGGCCGGGCGCACTTTCTGCCGTCTCGTATTCGATGCCTTCCGCCTCGAATATCGCTGCATAGAAATCAACTGCGCGGGCTTCATTGCCGGGAGGATTGATGGTATCGATCTGAATCAATTCCTGCAGCCAGGCAACGGATTCATCTTCGATACTTTGCGCTAATGAATGACTAGTAACTATAAGACAGCAGATCAGTAGTAATACGTTTTTCGTTTTCAAGCGAAGACTCCCTGAGTAATGATGCTCTAAAAATACAGCATCTTCCTCGCAGTGGGTAGTGGCGAGAGCAGGTACTTAGGGCGATTGCTAAGAATTCTTTGTATCCAGCCATTTATCCACTAAATTAGTACTGAAATTATTCAAAAGAGCGCATCCAATCAGCAAAGTTTGGCATCTCTGTAGGTAGCAATGACTAAATTACCGGGAGTGAATTATGGAAGACGTTAGTGGAATGGGGATTGGCGATGGGTTGGCGGCATTGGCCTTCTGGGGTTTCATAGCGGCAATCGTATTAGGTGGCATCTGGAGTAGCATCCGTAAACGCGAGGCCCAGCACGAGACTGTCCGTAGGATTATCGAAAGCGGCCAACAGATCGACCAAGAAGTGTTCGATAAGCTGCTTTCCGTTAGCGATGGAAGTAGCACGCGGGTAGACAGGTACTTTCAGCTAACAGGGCTGGTCCTAATACCGTTCGCGATCGGCATGGCCGCGTTAGGGGTTTTGATAGGATTGCAGTACGACGGTTATCTTGGGCCCTTGTTAGGTGTTGCCGCGCTACTTGCCTGTCTTGCCGGCGGTTTTCTGTTGATAGGAAAAATTACTAGCAGCTGGTATCAAGATGCCAGTAGTTCAGAACAAACTGCCCAGGGTTAATATTTGTGCAGAAGGTGCAAGACTATTATCCAGATTGCCCCGAGCCCTTGTTGGTTAGCCTGGCTCGAGGAGGAGATCGGGCGGCATTCGAAGAAATAGTGCAGCGACGACAATCCTGGATTAGGCACCTAATGCTGCGTTGCTGCTCAGATACAAATCTGGCCGATGATTTGGCGCAGAAGGTTTTTCTGCAAGTCTGGTTAAAGCTTCGCAACCTGAGAGAAGTTAGCGCGTTTGGAGGCTGGTTAAAGAAATTAGCGATCTCTATTTGGCTTCAGCATCTGCGCAAGAATGATGCACTTAGGCAGGCAGACGAATTGGAAGAGAACGATACTAAGCACAAGGAGTCCCCGGGGGAGGCAATGGATCTCGACACAGCCCTAGCGGCGTTGCCGGAAACCGTTCGACTGTGCATTGTGTTGTCATATAATGAGGGTATGAGCCATAAAGAAATCGTCGAGATTACCGCCATTCCACTCGGCACAGTAAAATCGCACATCAATCGAGGCACCCAACGCCTACGTGAATTCCTTTCAGCCTATGCTGACGATGCCGCTACGGAGAACAAAGATGACTGAAGAACGCGACCCACTATTACAAGCACTGTTCGCCGATTCGCATGCGGAAGCTACTGACGATGAGTTTACTAGGAACGTAATGACGAAGACGTATGCGCTGAGGCAGAAACTCATAGCGACGGGAACAGTTGCAGGCGTGCTGCTAATTCTCTACACAGTATTGTTTGGCGCACCGCTACAAGACTTTGCCATTCTGATCGCTCAATTCTTGAGTACAAATATAATCAACATCGGTGAGAGCTGGATCGCTCTTCTTATCTCGCCACTAAATAGCTTCGCTGGATTGTTAGCGCTGCTCTTTAAAGGCTTCCTCGCTCTGCAGAAGAAACTACGGCTTATCTCTTTGTAGGCTTAAAATGCAGGAGTTATTCAACAAACGCGCGCTCGATAACATAGTGCGCCTTGATTCCTTGACGCGACTCCTCGAAGCCCCAACCATCCAAAATTTCACAGGTGTCTTTCAACATGCTCGGACTACCACAGATCATGAACCTGTCTTGCTCGGGATCTGCTTGTGGCAGCCCGGTGTCGGTGAACAATTTTCCAGTGGACATCGCATCAGTCAGGCGACCCTGCGTTGCATAATCTTCGCGAGTAACGCTAGGGTAGTAGATTAGCTTCTCTCTAACTTCTTCACCGAAGAATTCGTTATTCGGAAAGTCGTGTTGGATGAATTGCTGATAGGCCAATTCGGATGCGTAGCGCACGCCGTGAGTCACAATGACGTTGTCGAATTTCTCGTAGGTTTCTGGATCTTGGATGATGCTGATGAAAGGCGCTAGACCGGTTCCGGTACTTATCAGATAGAGGTTTCTACCTTCGAGTAGGTGATCTACGACTAGTGTTCCCGTAGGTTTGCTGCTGACAAATACCTCATCGCCCACCTGAATGTTTTGTAAGCGAGACGTGAGTGCTCCGTCGGCGACCTTGATGCTGAGAAACTCCAGCTCCTCATCGTAGTTCGGGCTGGCGATGCTATAGGCGCGCATCAGGGGTTTGCCTTCCACTTCTATACCAAGCATCAGGAAGTGGCCGTTCTCAAATTTCAGCGAGCGATCCCGTGTTGTCTTGAAACTAAAGAGGGAATCGTTCCAATGATGGACGTCGGTAACGCTTTGAGTAGATAGGTTTGCCACTGCTTGCTCCTGATACTTAGATAGACCGCTTTGGTGTTAAAAGGGCCATTAACATATTGCGCGCAGTGTAGGACTTGTCTACTATATCTGTAAAATTGATTATATATATAAAACTTATCTATTTTATAGATATGTCACTGAGAATCCATGCGATTTACCCTGAAACAGCTCCAGGTATTCTTGGCCGTGGCCAGTCATGAGAACGTCAGCCTGGCTGCGGACGAACTGGCTATGTCGCAATCTGCCGCCAGTACCTCACTTAAGGAGCTGGAGCACCGCTTGGGCTTGCGCCTATTCGATAGAATAGGCAAACGTCTGCAGCTGAACGATCAGGGCAATACTCTGCGCTCAAAGGCCGCAGCACTTATAGCGGGGGCCCTTGAGCTGGAGAACTCCTTAATCGGTACCAGCGATATCGGCGAGCTCAAGGTGGGTGCGACGCTTACCATTGGAAACTACCTCGCGATCGGAATCATGGCGGCGTTCATGAAGGAGCACCCGACTGCCAAAGTGAATCTGAATGTACAGAACACCGCTTCCATTGCTGCCAAGGTCCGAAATTTCGAATTAGACATAGGATTGATTGAAGGCGAGCTACAAGAAGCCGACCTAGATGTAAGCTATTGGCGCGAAGATGAGCTTGCCCTGTTCTGTGCCCCCGATCATCCACTGGCCTCTAGAGCCGAGCTTCAAGACGAAGACCTGTTGTCGGCAGACTGGATAATACGTGAGAAGGGTTCTGGAACACGTCAGGCATTCGATCGAGCCATGACAGGAATCCTCTCCAACCTAAAACTGAGGCTAGAGTTGCAGCACACAGAGGGTATAAAGCGTGCAGTCGAAGCAGGGCTCGGGATAGGATGCCTGTCGAAGATAACGCTAGAAGAAGCATTCAAGCGCGGCTCCCTAGTACCGCTTGCCTGCCCTCATAGAAACTGGACCAGACAATTTTATTTTATTCTGCGTCGGCAGAAATTTCTCAGTCTCGGCGTAAGAAGCTGGATAGAACACTGTAAGAACACTTAGGATTCACTACAAGCATGTCAGAAGTTTTAAGTAATCGAAAAACGAAGCCTTTCTCGAAGCGAGTTGCTGATTTTACCATTGTGAATTGTAAACTATTAACAGTGCTGTCCGCTGTTGTAAGTTTGTTGTTAGCCACGGGTATTATCCGTACCAGCTTCGACACCTCGCTAGAAGCACTGCTCACCGAAAGCGATCCCTATCTCGACGAACTATTCTTGATGGATGAGGCGTTTCCTTCGCCATTAGAAGTACGCTTCGCGTTCGTGGCAGATGGATCAGACACGGTATTCAATAGAGAACTACTCGCGGCGATCGAAGATCTTAAAGACAGCTACTCTGCTATCCCCTTTGCCAACAGACTCACAACAATTCTCGACTATGTTTCTCCTGAGACGCAAAGCAAGCTCTTCATAAAAACTCTGCGCTCCTATTCAGAAGAAGAGTTAGCCGAGGTTGCTGACGCCGCATTGGCGGACAGGCTGCTCACAGCCAATATTCTCTCCGATGATGCCGCACTCACCTTTGCGATAATCACAACGGATTCGGAAGATATCACTACCGATGATCGCTTGGACATCGCTACTGCCGCGCTACTGCTTCGGGACGAAATTCGCAGTCGTCACCCCGATGTACAAATTCTAGCGAACAGCGAGGTAATGTTAGAGCAGTCGAGCCAGCAGGCCATGGTAGACGATCTTACCAACCTCATGCCGTTCGTGATCCTAGCCTGCGTTCTTGCCATCTGTTACTGCTTCCGCTCGGCAACTCTTGGCATCTGCATCTTGACCCATGTGCTATTCACGCTGCTCTGTACCATTGGTACCCTTGGCTATTTAGGCTTCTCGTTCAACAGCATATCTATTATCGCGCCACTGGTTCTGGTGATCGTTGCCGTAGCTAATAGTGTGCATATTATTTCTATCTATAAGCAGGCTATGCACAGAGGACGCACGAAAATCGATGCCATGAGTGAGAGCATCTCGCACAATTTCCAACCGGTCTCACTCGCCGCACTCACGACTGCAATTGGTTTCTCCTCGCTGAATATGTCCTCGTCGCCCGCGATTCAAGACTTCGGACAGATCGTTGCCCTTGGGATCGTGTTCGCCTATTTGCTCACGCTACTATTACTGCCAGCAGTGCTGATCTGGATGACATCGCAAAGAGAAGTGAATGCAAGCACCGGCGTTTCCTTCATGGAAGGCACGTTGCAGAAAATCAGTGACATTACGCGCAGCAAGGACGTACCAATATTTTGGGGCTGCACGTTCTTAGCGATTGCGACGTTTGCCCTACTTCCCTTAAACGAAACGGATTTTAACCGCCTCGACTTTATCGCTGCCGACGCCGATATAAAACAGTACTACGACGAGGTCAGCAGCCACTACAATCGCGGCTCGGCTCTCAACTACGGCATCGATATTCAGAAAGAATGGACTGCGATCGAACCGGAATTTCTGCACAGGGTGGAAGAATTTGGTTTTTGGTTAAACGACCAGCCGCAAGTTGAGTCTTCCGCAAGTGTTGTGGACGTTGTAAAAACAATTCATCGCGTGCAGAACGATAACGATGAAACATTCAATAGTGTCCCAAATGATTTCGACACTGTGGCTAACTATCTACTCGCCTACGCACTTATTCAGAGCGATGACTTTCCACTATTCGGTTTTGTGAACACCGACTTCTCCATGATCAACTTGTTCATCAACGCCGTCCCCATGTCGAATCAGGAGCTGATCGACTTCGACGCTAGGGTAACTGAGAAATTTCACCAAGACTTTCCCGAAGCAAATCTATTGCATGGCAGCGGCATACTGCTGTTCTCGCGCATGGATGAACTAGTGACCATCGAATTGTTGCAGGGTTATTCGATCAGCCTGTTGTTGATTACTATCAGTCTAATGATCGGCATGCGCAGTTTCTATTTCGGCTTGCTAAGCATCATTCCCAATCTACTGCCGGCCACTATGGTGTTCGGTTTCTGGGCCTTGTTCGTGGGCCAGCTAGACCCATTCGTGATGATGCTATTTAGCATCAGCATAGGCTTAGTAGTCGATGATACCGTCCACCTGCTGAGCCACTACTTAGAGAAGCGGCGCGTCGGAATAGACAAGACCGATGCTATCGACTATGCGATCAAGACCGCCGGTCCGGCACTGTCCATTACCACCATCGTCTTGGCGCTGGGCACTACCATCCTCATCGCCGCCAACACCATCTACTTTCAGCAGGCAGCGAAACTCTTGGTGCCTATCGTGGTGCTGGCTCTCCTACTGGATTTGTTCTACCTACCCACGATCCTGCGTCGATTCGACAACCAGTTCAAAACCCAGAAACTTGTGACAAGCTGATTTGTTGGTTTTTCTATCCATATCAACTAACAATGCTAGCGTTGAGCCGAAATTGGACTTCGTTCTATACGCCCAGGTCTTGAAAAATGCGCCGAGGTCTGAGCCCGCAACCTCTTCCATCACAACCTAGAGAATTGTTGTACGAATCGTACTATTAGAGGAGCAAATATAAGCACCAACCTTCAATATTTATGTATTTTACTCTGACCCCTTATTCTAGATATTTACGTCTTCCATACTTCCTCAAACAGCCGAAAAAAGTTATCGCCAAGTATTTTTTCGATAAGCCTTGTTGAGTGCTTTCTGGCAGCAAGTTTTTCAGCAATTATTTGCATACGTTGAGGGCTATTCAATTCGGGCAAATAAGGAGGGATATCCTCTCGCGGAGCGGCAATCCCTGCTGCCTGTCGACTTGCAGACACTCTTTCAAAGTCCGTCATAAAGCCGCCAGCAATATCAAGAGGAACAATCCCTTGGTCGCTGCCAATACCAACATGGTCTTCACCACATAAATTTACTGCATATTCAAGGTGAGCGATCATGTCATCTATGTCGGGAGGACCTAAAGGGTTCAAGAATGGCATTAGATAGATGCCAAGCACACCACCTCGATCAGCCATTTCCCTGAGTGTTGCGTCATCTTTGTTGCGTGGGTGCCTAAAAATTGTATTAGAGCCAGAATGTGTAATTGCTACTGGCATTTTTGATGCGCGAATCCCATCAATAGTTGTTTGTGGTCCGCAATGGGAAAGGTCTACCAGCATGCCTAGATCATCCATACGCTCTACCACTTGCCGTCCAAATTCAGTTAAACCATTATCTGTAGGCACGAGGCTGCCAGATCCTACTTTATTTTGAATATTGTAGGTTAGCTGAGCAATACGCACACCTAATCCATGGAAGATATCTATTCGCTGTAGATCCTCTCCAAAGGGCACGGTATCTTGAAAACCATGTATAAGGCCAAGGGTAGCGTTTTGTTTTGCTGCTCGAATATCTGCAACACTGCGTACTCTAGAAAAAACTCCGGGATGTGCATCTATTTCTCGCTCCCACTGTGCAATTCGCGCCAGGGTAGCTTCAAATGAATTCGATTCTGAATTGCCTCTTCGATTGACGGTAAGGTTTAATGCTGTAATACCTGAGGTTTTCACAGTTTCAAGATCAGAGATTGTAAGCGGGAAAGCCCTCTGCGGGATATTAAACTGAATCGGACTTGCTAAAGCATCGATGACAACTGCATCTTGATATTGCCTCTGGGAAAATCTACCAGCGATCATGCTGCTAGCTCTAGACCCAGGGGCACCGGCTTGGACGCAACCCAGACTCGTTAGAATGCCCGAAGCGGTTGTCATGCCCACAAGTCCTCGAACAAAATCTCTACGCTTTATCATTACGTTCTCCTTTGAAAAAAAGAACTAAGGACTGGAATCTAACTCCCATACCTTGTTTCTATTTTTACCAATTACAGTATTGAGTCCAGTGTACTAAAAACTGATTTTCTTTTAGTAACTCTTATGAGCTTACAGGGAGATTTAGAAACAATGCTAAACTGTTTTCCCTCTAATCACCTATAAGGAAACCTTATGAAAACAAATCCTTCCTTGTTCGGCTTTTTGTTGTTTTGTTTATCTCTCCCAAACATAGTTCTAGCTGATACAGAATACCTAATCTCTGATGATCCCAGTAAGGCCGACCTCCCTTTTTCCGAAGCGGTGCGAGTAGATAACATGCTCTATCTATCTGGGGCGATAGGTACTATTCCCGGGTCTTTAGAATTAGCGCCTGACGGCATCGAAGGTCAAACTCGTCAAACCATGGAGAACATTAGCACATTGTTGCAAAAATACGGCTCATCTATGGACAAGATTGTTAAATGTCTAATTATGATCGACGATATGCAAGAATGGCCAAGGATGAACGCTATTTATGCCACTTATTTTGATGGTCATAAGCCAGCACGGAGTGCCTTTGGTGCCGATGGTTTAGCATTGGGAGCCAAACTGGAAATTGAATGTATGGCGACTATTGAGTAACCCTCGCACTACCCTAAAAAATCTATATTACAAAACCTTAAGCTAGGAAAAATACTGGGAACACTAAATAAATAAGATCAGAGTCAATATATAATCCCATTTATTACGAGAATAGGAAACCATCCCAGCAGCCGTGTGCGCCTCACGATCCCGAGCAGTTCAGTAGAGTTCGAAGTGCAAGGCAAATTTTTTCTCGGGCGAGGCGTTTATGTTTGTAAATAACGAGCCAGAGAAAAAATTTAACGCCGCAATTCGCTCTCTACTGAGCTGCGTCCCAGGCACAAAAAAACCCGATCACCAAAGGTGACCGGGTTTTTGTACTACAACCTAATTCAGCAACGTGTACTTAATTACCGCCTTGGTCGATGTTTTTCCATTGCACTGCTCCGAAAAACATCTCGTCCCAGCTCTGCTGTCCCCAAGGAACCGTTCTCTCCGGATCAGGGTTCGCAGGATTCTGCGCCGAATTATCAAACGCGCCTACCGCAGTAATCTTAGTACCCGCTGGCACAAACTTAGGCTCGGCATAGGTATAGCTCATCTGCCATGCGTAGTTGAACTGCGCTATATTGATTAACTCTTCACTTGAGCCATCTGGGTAGTCTGCGTAGAAACGCATGTACTTGCCGCGGAAATGCATGTGCGGCAAGAAGCTATGGATGTTGGCATCTTTGCCAATGGTTATCGTCGCAGTCTGCTCGAAGGCAGGATCATTCGATGGGATATTCGTCCAGGTGTTAGGGAAGATACAAGCGCATCGTCCTGACATTCTCTCTGCGGGTATTTCGCCCTCTGGGTAGAACCACAAGCCAATTTCACTCTCATCTGTAGTCTCGCGACCATTAGTTGTGTAGTGAAGATTAAGATTTAGAACTGAGCCGTCTTTCAAAAGACCGCCAGTATTAGGAGGATTGAAAGCTGCCGTGCCGCCTGGGATGTAGGCAGTAATGCTAGCCTTATCTGGATTGCTGCTTCCTAGCTGCCCTAGACGCTGACCAACTTCTTCTGGGAAGTTCAAGGAGTTGATGGTGTGATGCAGCACTGTACGATCACCTGGGATGTACTCGCTGCCGCGCACCCAACGATCCTTGCCATCAAGATCGATCTGTATTGCAACATCCCTGTACTCCAAAACACCAGTAGCAGCAACCTGCTGCGAAGGTATCTTGATGATGAAGTCAGGCTCATCACTCAGGCTCCACTTGGAAGTGGACCAAGATAATTCTGTTAGAGGATCGATATCACCGTCTTTAGGTGCGCCTGCATCGGCCCATGCGATTACGTTTCTAACTTCCTCATCTGTGATCAGTCGATCGTTGATGAATTCGCCAATGTGGCCATCGATCTGACCCGGCGGCATGCGCTTAGTCATCAAGACTTCGCGAATCATTGGAGACCAGCCTTGAACCATTGTATGGCTATCCATCGCGAAAGGAGCGATTCCGCCCTCGCGGTGACAGGTCGCACAGTTCTCTGCCAGTATCGGAGCAATATCTGCCGTATAGGAAGGCACTGAAGTAGTAGCATAGCTAATTGTCGGGCCGCTCGTTGCGACTAGGGCAGAGCTTACTTCATCACCCGCTAGAATTTCTTGAATGGCTTTCTCTGAAGCCGCAACGCTACCTCGGTACTCGACCCTAAAGGAGCGGGGGTTATAAAGAAGTACTTCACCGGCACGTGCGATGCCGAGAGCTTCGGAGATTACGCGCGCATCGTCCATCAGAATGGGGATATCGACGCCGTATTCTGCCGATTTGGCTTTTACAGCGCTGCGATTGGATTCTCCCATAGGGTTGATCATCATGAACTCAACGCCTTGGCCGTCGTACTTTGCCTTCAGGGCATCGAACGCTGGCAATGCATCAGCTGCTGCCTGACTGTCGTTAGCCTGCACTAGTAGAGCAATCGTCTTATGATCGTCGTACCAGCTCATGCTGTGGTGATAGCCGTCTTGGTCCAGAAGTGAAAAATCTCCCACCCTGTCGGCTGCGCTGCTGATTGCAGGAATCAACAGAAGCGATGCGACTGCTGCCCTTAATAGATTAACGTTCTTCACTATTTTTCTCCTCAACTTTCACTTATCAGTTATCTCTGAAGGCCGCATGGCACAAGTGATTCAGGCTTCGAGATCGCGCAGCGAGAATAATATCGCCGAACATAGACCCTACTCTACGAACTAAGCCTATTTCAGTCAACGAAAACCAATTCGCTTCATCGAGTAAATAGGTTAGCTTATCAAGCACTTTGCGCGCCTATTCAGGCGCTATCTGCCTCCTGCAGCAGCGCTCTAAGCAGTGGGTATATAGTGGGGTTGGCGATCAGAATGTCGCGATCATAGAATTGTGGATCGATACCAGCTGGTACCTCACTGAAATGACCGCACTGCGCGCCTGCCTCTAGCGCTATCAGCCGCGCTGCAGCGAAGTCCCAAATGCTGAGGCTTTCGTAGTAGCCCTCTAGTCTGCCCATAGCCAGGAAACAGATATCCAATGCCGCCGACCCAATGCGGCGGATGTCCGCACAGTTGGCCAGTACCGCGTGTAGCCGTGGGATCATTGGATCCAGAGTTGATTTGTCGTAGGGAAAACCAGTCGCGATCAAAGAGCGCTTGAGCTGCACCTCACTCGAGACAGAAACCGGATTACCGTTGAGAAATGCCCCCTTCCCCGATTCCGCATGGAATAGCTCGTCGCTGAACGGGTTGTACACTACACCCACTCTGGTCTGGGCATCTTCCACATAGGCAATGGAGATTGCCGAATGATTGTGCCCGTGAGCATAATTTACCGTGCCGTCGATTGGGTCGATGATCCACAAGGGGGTGGTGATTTTCTGAACTGTACCGAGATCGGGTGAAGATTCTTCCGAAAGTATTTGATGCCCTGGAAACTGCCGGGCGATAGCCGCGCAGATGAATTGATCGGCTTTGATATCCGCGTTGGTAACTAGCTCGTCACCGTTCTTATACTCGTGGGTCAGCGCTGCATTGGCGCGTTCATTGACGATCAGCTTGCCGGCATCTCTAGCGAGAGCTTGCGTAAAAAGTAAAATATCTGACATAGAACCTTCTGGACGAGCTTAGTAGGACAAAAATTATAGGTGTCGCGTGCACTTCGAGCATAACAGTCTTTCCATTCAGGCCGATAAACTCTGGTAGATAACAACAGCGATGCTTACTTACTGCAACCCCAACCAATGACAATTGCCTTCAAATATAGCCTGTTCGCCGTGCTCGCCACGCTGCTCAATCTCTCAGCACAGGAAGTAGTGGTTCGAACTTACGAGGGCGCTTTCGCGATCTATCTGGCAATGGCGCTTGGTACTCTAACAGGGCTAGTGAGCAAGTATCTGCTCGATAAGAAATTTATCTTCCAGTTCATCACCACATCGCGTCGCGAAAATCTGGGAAAGTTCACCTTGTACGGACTCACCGGTATTGCTACTACAGTAATATTCTGGGGCTTCGAGCTAGTCTTCGACGCGCTTATAGGCGGTAAAACCGCCCGCTATATCGGTGCCATCATCGGATTGTCCATTGGATATGGTGTAAAGTACCGACTTGATAAGCGCTATGTATTTGCGCGGCAGGCCTGAGGGCTACAGGATAAGTTGAATGGAAGCCATGGGCTGGGGGCGCTACCCCAAGACGACAGCAGATGTGATTCAGCCTGCGGATTCGCAAGCTCTGCAGAAATTTATCTCGTCGCAGAGGAAGGCCGCCTCATGCATTGGTCGCGGCTCCGGTCGCAGCTACGGCGATAGCGCTCTCTCAGAGCAGTTAGTCAGTAGCCGATTCTTAGATAGCTTCCTCGAACTCGATGAACAGCAGAAAACCCTTCGCTGTGGCGCCGGCGTAAAGCTAGGCGACATACTCAAGATCTGCATCCCTCGCGGTCTTTTTCTTCCGGTGCTACCTGGAACAAAAGCCGTAAGCGTAGGTGGCGCCATAGCTGCAGATGTCCATGGCAAGAACCACCACCTCGACGGCAGCTTCTGCGCGCACGTGAAGAGCATCAATCTCGTGCTGGCATCGGGAGAACTGGTGACTTGCAGTGAGCAGAAGAACGCCGAGCTATTTCGCGCGACTTGTGGAGGCATGGGGCTCACCGGAATAATTGTCGATGCAAGCCTGTCTCTAGATTCTATCCCTAGCAGCTACATCGACCAACGCAGCCTGGTCGCCAACAACCTGGCTGAATGCTTCGACCACATAGCGGACAACGCAGGTAGTAAATACTCTGTCGCCTGGTTGGACTGTCTAGCCAATGGTGAGAATCTGGGCCGGTCCGTCTTGTATTTGGGTGAACACGCAGCATCAAAAAATAGGAAAACTGACACCTTGTATCGGGAGCGATCCGGCCTAGGTGTTCCGTTCTCCACTCCATCGTTTCTGCTTAACAAGACAACAATGTCTGTCTTTAATGCGGGCTACTTTGGCGTGCAGAAAAGGAAAAAGAGTTCCGCCAATCTAGGCTGTGACAGTTATTTCTTCCCGCTCGACAGCATTTCAAATTGGAATCGTCTGTATGGGTCGAACGGCTTTTTGCAATACCAGTTTGTTATTCCAAGCGATGGCGCACTTGAGGGCATAACATCTGTTCTAGAGAAAGTTTCTGAGAAGGGAAAAGGCTCCTTCCTTACCGTATTGAAGAAGTTTGGTGAGGCAAATGAGAATCTACTATCGTTTCCCCAATCAGGGTATACGCTGACACTAGACTTCAAGAATGAACCTGCTCTGTTTCCACTACTAGAAGAATTGGATCAGATCGTACTGGCTCACGATGGTAGACTCTATCTCGCTAAAGATGCGCGCATGAGTGAGCAAGTGTTTAAGGCGAGCTATCCGAACTGGGAAAGGTTTATGGCCATCAAAAGCAAGTATGACCCGAGCAATCGTTTCGCCTCGCTACAATCAAATAGACTGGGATTGACGCAATGAAGGTTCTTATTATCGGTGCGACATCGGCAATCGCGAAAGCCTCCGCAAGGATTTATGCGGAACTGGGTTGCTCGCTGCATCTAATTGCACGAAGAGAAGATCAGGTAGAATTGCTGTCCAGCGATTTGCTCGTGCGCGGCGCATCAAAAGTAAGCCACAGCGTGCTTGATCTCAATAAATTTGCGGAACACAAGAAAGCATTGAGCGCAGCATTCACTGAACTGGGCGGCGTCGATATAGCGCTCATCTGCCATGGCTCCCTGCCCGATCAAGATAAGGTCGAGAAGAATTTCAAGCAGGCGTTGAAAGAGATAAACACAAACGGAATCAGCGTTGTCTCATTGCTAACTGAACTCGCTCCAAAATTTATCGAACAACAGCAGGGAACGATCGCTGTCATTACCTCGGTCGCGGGTGACAGAGGCCGGCAACCGAACTTTGTCTACGGGGCCGCAAAGTCTCTCGTCTCAACCTACCTGCAGGGTTTGCGTGGCAAACTACTAGAACACAACGTACATATAGTAGATATAAGGCCTGGTCTTGTGGACTCGCCTATGACGGCGCAGTTCCCGAAAGGTCCACTGTGGTCTAGCCCAGAGCAAGTCGCGCAGAAAATAGTGAAAAGTATTCGTCTCGGCAGCCACACCGTCTACGCGCCAGGCTACTGGCGAGTTATAATGCTCGTGGTCAGCGCTATTCCAGATTTTGTTTTCAAGCGGCTAAAATTCTAAGCAGAGAAGCCCTCCAGACAAACGTGCCAAACTCACTAAACCAATCTACGCTCTACGTCGATCTCGATGGCACCGTAATCAAAACGGACCTGCTGTTCGAGTCGATTTTGTTGCTGCTTAAGAAGAATGTTTTCTTGGCACTGTTGATTCCAGTCTGGCTACTCAAAGGAAAAGCGAATCTAAAGCATCAGTTATCCAAGCGCGTCCACATCCCCGTAGAATTATTGCCTCTGAATACTGAGTTCCACGACTACCTAAAAGAGGAAGTGGAGCGCGGGCGCAACATCGTACTTATCTCGGCATCAAGTCAATTACCGGTGAGGCAGGTGAGCGATCACCTGGGATTATTCATCGACGCCATGGGTAGCGACGAGGATCACAACCTTAAGTCGATGAATAAAGTGACTCGGATACTGCAGCTAGACCCAGCGGGCGGGTTCGTCTACGCGGGAAACTCGAAAGCCGATATCGCCGTATGGTCAGAAGCCAGCAAGGTCATTCTTGTCAACTGCAAGAGATCACTCGCTAAAAACCTGCAGCACGGGAGCGAGAACATACAGCACTTCGACGCACCACAATCGATGGTGAAGAAATTCTGGCAGGCCATGCGGCCGCATCAATGGCTAAAGAATGCGTTGATATTTCTACCTCTCATTCTTTCTCATCAACTGAATCAACCGAACCTACTACTGCAGGCTTGTGTCGCATTTCTGAGTTTTAGCTTCGTCGCGTCCAGCGTATACCTGCTGAACGATATGCTCGACCTGAATAGCGATCGACAGCATCAGTCGAAGAAACAACGACCCTTCGCCTCTGGCGACCTACCTTTAGTCTATGGCTATCTGGGCGCACCGTTGTTGCTGGTCCTCGGATTCCTAATTGCCCTGTGGCTACCCACTGAATTTGTTTTCGTATTGCTAAGCTATTGGCTGATGACAACTGCGTATAGTCTGCTGTTAAAGAGTCTATTCCTAATAGACGTGCTGACCCTCGCCTCTCTATATACTTGGAGAATCGTCGCGGGCTCAGCGGCTATCTCGGTAGTCACCACCTACTATCTGCTAGCCTTCTCGTTCTTCCTGTTTCTGGGGCTCGCGATGGTGAAGCGCTACACGGAATTCCTAAACCTACAGAATCAGGGCAAGTCTTCCATCGAAGGGAGAGGTTACGGTGTGGAGAATCTGCAGACCCTAGCAACCATCGGCGGCGGCTCTAGTCTAATCGCTGTGGCGGTGTTTGCGTTTTACATCAACGCGCCGGCGACAACTGAGCTCTACAGCAACCCCCTACTGCTCTGGGCCATCTGCCCGCTGCTGCTCTATCTACTCTGGCGCATCTGGGCGCTCGCAAGACGTGGCGTGTTAGATGAAGACCCTGTGTTATTCGCGCTCACTGATCGGCGCAGCCAACTCAGCGCCGTACTCTGTGGACTAGTTATCTGGCTCGCAATTTAGGCCAGCTATTTGTTTAGGACTATGCCTTTAATATCTTTGCGTGAAAGCGTAGGTGCTCTTCTATGAAACTCGCGATGAAGAAGTAGCTGTGATCATAGCCTTCTCGCTCAATGAACTGTAACGGATAACCTGCTTTCTCTGCAGCCTCGAGTAGAAGTTCGGGTTTGAGCTGATTCGCCAGAAACTCGTCTGCCGTGCCTTGATCTACCAACATAGGCAGATGAGCCTTGGCCTTGGCCTTGGCGATTAAAGCAGCGGAGTCATATTCCTGCCAGGTCGAAACGTCCTCGCCTAGATAATTCTTTAGAGCTTTGCGTCCCCAAGGGCAATTGATAGGAGATACTATCGGCGCGAAGGCGGACACAGACTTGTATTTATCAGGATTTTTCAGCGCAATGCTCAACGCGCCATGGCCGCCCATAGAGTGGCCGAATATAGATTGCCGCGATGGGTCTACAGGAAAATTATCATTGATCAGCGCCGGCAACTCCTCAGTGACGTAGTCATACATCCTATAGTGTTTGCTCCACGGAGCCTCGGTGGCGTTGAGATAGAAACCTGCACCCAGACCAAAGTCGTAGGCCTGCTCAGGGTCGTCTGGCACGTCTTTGCCTCTTGGGCTGGTGTCTCCCATAACGATAGCGAGACCAAGCTGCGACGCGATGCGTTGTGCGCCCGCCTTTATCACGAAATTCTCGTCAGTCCCCGTTAGCCCCGACAACCAATACAGAACGGGTACAGGACCTTCACTTACCTGCGGCGGCAGATAGATTGAAAAGTGCATGTCGCAGGACAGCGTTTCTGACTTGTGTTTGTAACGGCGTTGCTCGCCGTCGAAGATTTTATTGCTTACAATACTTTCCATAGGTTTAACTCGGCTGCTTTATTCAGACTTAGGCTTTTATCTACTTCACAATCATGAAGCTTTCTTCAATTGGGTTCCAGCGACTTGGCTTATCAATTTTCGTAACCTTCATCGGCTTTAGAACTGACGGCTCTAATAAGGCCTCGAACTGCTCGACGTCCTGGTTGCTAGGGTCTAACCATCTTGCGACTAAGTCTTCATCTTCGAAATCTATCATCAACGGCAGTGACTTCGGATGAATCTCGTCCCACTGCGGCCGCAAGGGAGGCAGTGTAATGATCGACGCGGAATAAATTACCTCGCCGCTTTCTTTGTTTAAATATTCTTTAAACAAACCGCCGAACGCGATGGCCGAATCTTCTAACTCGATCTTGTGGTAAGTCTTCTTATCTCCCAAGCCTTCTACGAAGGCGCTCGCCGGGATCAGGCATCTCGACTCTCGAAAGGGCTTGTAAGCTATGGCGCGCTCGCTAGAGAGTTTGTCGGAGCGCGAGTTAAAGCTAGCGTACTTGTAGTTGGGCTTCAGCGTCTCATTATCTAGGAATAACCACCACGTGGCTGTTGAAACCACCCGTTCTCCCGCGCGCTCATGAACTATGGCGATGTTGCCACCCGGCGCAATATCGCGACTGGCCTGTTCATCGTAGAGCTCTATACCCAGGGTCTTGCAGAGCCACTGCACCTCGGGACTATCGATCAGATTAAATCTTCCGCACACAGCTTTTACTCATCAGCGCTTAAAATGTTAGAGTCGAATCATTACTCGAAAACAATCTACCAAGGCTAGTTAAGAATAAGAAAGGTGTTTCCATGACTAAGATCGAGACTTCCGCCGTCCATTCCCTTTTGACCGGGTTAAAGCACAGCTATCTATCTGCGCTGTGCTTAGTTGCCAGCTTAGCGGCCTTGCCCAACAGCAGCTTGGCCCAGAGCGCCACCTTAAAGCAAACTCAGGCTTGTGAGGCGCTACAGCAGATACGCAATCTTACCATCACTGAAGCACTGGTGAGAGAAAACGATCAATCTGACTCTGACTATTGCTACGTGCGCGGCATCATCTCTCCAGCCATTCACTTCCACGCACAACTACCGCTGATCGGCAATTGGAACGGGCGCTTTCTACAATGGGGCGATGGCGGCAAGGACGGCGATCTAGACTTCGCCAACCACAGAGTCGCCGAAGGCTACGCAGTAACGAACAGCAACACAGGCCACGACAGTGGCACCGAGCCCGGCTCGGCTTTCGGCTATAACAACCGTCAGGCCGAGATCGACTTCGGCTATCGCGCAGTGCACCTAACTGTCATGGCCGGCAAGACCTTGGTAAACAACTTCTACAACAGAGCCCCTGACTTCTCCTACTTCGAAGGCTGCTCCACTGGCGGACGTCAGGGTCTTATGGAAGCACAGAGATACCCGAACGATTTCGACGGCATCGTCGCTGGCGCACCGGTTAACTACTATCAGGCAATGAATGCGGCTGGCACCTGGAATCTGCAGCGCATGTTCAAAGATAACTTCGCAGGAAATCTCGCCATCGATAGCAATGGTGACGGTCAACGCGACAGCGTAGAGCTCGTTCAGATACTCAACGACGCGGTGCTACAAAAATGCGATGCTAACGACGGCATACACGACGGCGTGCTGAACAATCCGCTAGCCTGCGACTTCAATCCAAGCTCAGACCTATCCGATTTCATGTGCCCCTCATCATCCAATGGCGGTGCGTGTTTCAACCAAGCGCAAATTCAGACCATCGCAGACTTCTATAGCGGCCCCTACGACAGCAATGGCTCCATAATTTACCCTGGCAAGACCAAGGGCTCGGAACTAGATTGGATAGGCCTGTTCGTCCCTAGCGAAAGCAACGGCATGGCTCCTGGCATGTTAAGAGGCCCCGCCGGTGACCACGTTAACTACCTCTTCTATGAACAAGACCCCGGCGTAACTATTCCGAATCTAAACGATCCCAACTACTCAGCGCGAACCGATGGTATGAACCCGGAATTTCACTGGCTAGATTTCAGCGTAGACGACTTCACTAACGGCGAAGCCGAACTGATGAGCTCGATCATGGACGCGACCGACCCTGACCTCTCCAGCTTCCTGAAGAGTCGCGGCGGCAAGCTCATCGTCTATCACGGACTCAGTGACGCACTCTCTGTAGCTACCGCGACAGTTAACTACTTCAACGATATGGTAGACACGACCTTCGCAGGCAGCTTCAACGACGCTAACGATTCCTCCCGCCTATTCTTAGCACCCGGTATGGGCCACTGTGGTGGCGGCCCCGGCCCAAACAGCTGGGACAAACTCGTACCACTAGTCGACTGGGTCGAGAATGGCGTAGCACCAGAATCACTGACTGCGACACATAGCACTGATGGCGACATTGACGATGAGAGGCTGCTCTGCACATTCCCGCAGCAAGCGAGATACAGCGGACCTGCTGGCGGGGAGAACAATCCGGAGAATTGGATTGCAGGGAATTTCAGTTGCCGGTGAGCAGCCCCATTCTCGTTTTCTTAGCGACAATGCTGGCTCTGGGTTTTCATAAGAAATTAACAACCGAACAATCAGTGGCTAAAAACGGCAAAACGCGAACGTTATGTGTACAACACCTTTCTAGCACTGTACAAAAGCACATGGTCTCGTTGACCCATATTAGGAGAAACACTATTTAGTTAGTATTCAAATACAGGCAGAATAATGCTATTGCCTGAATTTTTCACAGAAACTTTGGGATTAATAATAATGAAAAACAAAGATCTCGTGTTTTACGCTATTTCAGCATTTTCTCTAGCTTTATTCGTGCTCCTCCCAGCTGCAGCAGGATTCTCTATTGGAGAGGACTTCCCTGGAATATCGTTCCTCCAAGAATGGATAAAATCTGGTGAACAGTTTGTCTCTAGTAAGAATTAAGGCAACGTCAATCAGTTATTTGACCTCGCTCAAATCAGAAAACTGTTAGCCTCAGGGCATATAACCATAAGATCAACGAGGAAACAGCCCTACGCCCTGCTCCTATTATTCACGGCGTTATGCGCATAGGAGAACTCAGTGACTGAATTAGAATTATTGGAACTGTTAAAATCAGCTACTGAGGGAGTAGACGCGAATTTCCAATTTTGGATCTTTAGTAGTATTGCAGTATTAATGGCATTTTATTTCGCCGCCGGAAAAATTGGTGGCTATGTGAAATGGACAACTATATCTCTCTACATGACTTCCGCAATCTTATTCCTTTCAAGAATGTTTGAGTCAGGAACGCGATCAATTATTTCCTGCTGCAAACCAAAAGGTCGAGGGATTGATCCTGACCGATTTTGAAGGTATCCCTGAATATCGCATAGCGTTTCGCAAGCTGCTCCTGGGTCGCAGTAGGAGTTTGATCGTTGCCAAAAACCTTATTCTTTGAGAATGAGTACGACAGGCCCGATGGTCGACGATGGGCCGTACTACTTATGTGCCTATTTTTGGTCCGACTGGATAAGTCTCACAGGTCATGATTACCAGTCTGGATATAACTGAACTCATTGAAATTCAAAGTCACCTAGAAAACGCATTAACAAAAGCCTTAAGCGGGTTTGTGACTATTTGTGCTAGCTGCAAGAACATCAAGAATAAGGAAGAATGGCAACCAATCGAGAAATATGTCTCTGAACAAATGGATTACAACAGTTTCAGTCACGGTATGTGTGATGGGTGTATAAAGGAATTATATGGCGATGAACTTCGCGATAGCTAAATTTTTACTATGACAGTAAAGTCCAAGAAGTATTTATATTAGTGTCCCAAAGGGCACGTGAAAAGGCGGTAGTTATGAAATATGTTTATTGGTTTTTAGGGGTTTTAGTTGGAATACCAGTTCTGCTCATTGCAATTCCTATAGTTGCTTCTGAACTCGGAGGAGAAGTAGTGACTTTGGAGAGGGCCGAAGAAGATGGCGAGTCGAGCCAGATTCGAATTTGGATTGTTGATAACGGTGATGCATCCTGGATAGAGCATGGAGATGCAGAATCCTATTGGATGCGCCACCTGCAGACATCTGACGAGGTGATTCTAGATCGTGGGGAGCAAACCCAAAGCTATGAAGGCACCCCAGATCCTGATTCCCATCAACTCTACCATGATCTACGTCGAACTAAATATGGCTGGGCCGACCAGCTTATAGAGTTGTTTAGTGGTGGACTGGAGAGCTGCGATGGGGTCCCCGTTCGCCTTCTCTCATCCAATGACGCCTAGCATTCAATTGAATTAACAAGTCAGAACTACTGCGAGAATTGTTAGGCTATTAATGAATTTAGAAAAATCTAAAAAGAGAATATCTAAGAAAGCTAAAATGGGATTTCAGGGCTACCCAACGATTGAAATCATCTATATAGGGCCAAGTGATAGCTTGGCAAATGAGGTGCTCCTTGAGCTCGTGTCGAAAGAAGGAGCGGAGCCGCAAACCGAAAGATTTACCACTACAAGTGATATACGAGAGGATGAGACTATCCAATCTGCAATCGTAAAGATGATAGAGAGGTCGGGCGCGCAATCGGTTATTTTGAGCGAAGGCGTGAAATCTAGCGGTACGGCTTAAGGGTCAAAAAGGACAGCCTAAAGACCTCGTACCATTATGACGTTATGTGTTTCGTAGCATCAAGACATATCCGTAAGTGAACTCAATTATCAGTATGAAAATGGACTGGAAAAATGAAAAGTAGATATAGTTCTATTGTGATTTTGTTTATTGGCTTGGCGGCCATCTTTCAAGCTCGAGCAGACGTATCGTTAATGGCCGCCCGCGTAGGGGCAGAGGATGTGCTTGGCGCCGGAGAATTTTATGTAGAAGCATTCGGCCTGATTGAAGTGGACCGTCTCGAGCTTGCTAGTGGGAAAACCGAGTTGATTCTAGGATTTATAGAGAATAACAACCAGTCGGTTGCGAATATGGAGCCCGGAATAGCCATTTTGGGTAGAGACACAGATGCTGCTGCCGAATCCATGCCGCACATAATTTTTCGAGTAAGCGACATTAATGCGGTTTACTCCAAAGCGATTGAGCTTGGCGGCACAGAAGTTCAAGGGCCTATGGCTATAAGCGATCTAGGGATTACAATTGCAATGCTTAGGGATCCGGCCGGCAATACTATCGAATTACTTGAGCCGCTTTGACAAAGAGTAATTTGAGATTGCTACATTTAGACTGGCTTTGTACTAAAATAGTCATCGTTTCAGAGTATAGGTAGAGTACGACCAACACAGAACAAACAAATCATAGGAGATGCGCTGCATGCGCATATTGAGAATTAGAGATGGCTGATTGCATTAGTTGTAGTATTAAAGTTAAGAGCGAAGAAATAGATGGTGGAGATCGACTGATTGTGAACTGCAAAAAATGTGGAACTTATGACATTTCTCGGCCTGCTATTAGTAGAGTAAAAAGAAATCGATCCGAAATGCGCAGATTTGTCACCGCACTTGGCAGGGCCCGCGTAAGCAGCAAAATACTAGTCGTAGCGGTTGTGCCAGGTACCGGGCTAAAGTTTGAGGACGGTGGCGAAGCTCCGTAACACTCAAATCAATTTGGCGAACTATGTCCCTTTTATTAATCCAGGAGAATCCCATGGAAAAGATAACCAGCTCTATAGCGCTGTGCTGTTCACTATTTACTGTTACTGCGGTCTTCTCTCAGGATGCCTCCGCTGCAGCACTGGTGCAGGGAGACAAGTATGTCTCACTTGGCAGTTCGTTCGCAGCAGGGCCTGGCGTTGCTACCCAGTTGGGCGCTTGTGGACGCTCGGATCACAACTACTCGCACCTCGTGGCCGCCGCTCTGGACCTCGCGCACACCGATGTGAGCTGCAACGGTGCGACTATTCCCAATATTGTTGACACGCCTCAACGTGATGCTGCCCCACAGATCGACGCCGTCGGTAGCGATACGGCCCTGGTGACTGTCACCATCGGCGGTAATGATATTCGATACACTTCATCGACCTTCGCCTGCGCCGGAAAAGCGCCAAGCGAGGCTTGCACTGCCAATCTCGATCAGGCGGCTATCAGCGAGGCTGTAAAGCAACTTCCCACCCAGCTTGGAGCTATGCTCGATGCCATTCATGCTAAGGCACCACAGGCCAGCATCGTGCTAGTGGCCTATCCGCGCGTCTTCCCATCAGATGCAATAAACTGCAGAGAGCTTGAATTGAGTTCCAACGACACCGTCTATCTGGCTGCTCTCGGCCAGAGACTCGAGGAAGCCTTCGTGAGTGCAACATCAAGCCGGCAGAGCCTCATTGCCGATGCCTATGTCCTCGCTGAAGGTCATGGACCCTGCGCTACGAATGAACGCTGGATCAACGGTGCCGAACCTGCGGACACCGGCATTCGCTTCCATCCTACCGCCGAAGGACACATCGAGATGGCGCGACTTGTACTGGCCGCTCTGGGAAGTAACTCTGAGTAAAAAGAGAGCCAACGTAGCTGCTTCCTAAGTTAATAGAAGCGTTATGTATCTTGAGATTTTGGAATTGGATTAATCAGAGGAGCTTCAGTTATATGAATGAAATCATGTCCATATATGAGATCGCCGACCTAGTTATAAGTGTAACTGGGCAGATGGACTCGCTGTTTAACTACTGGATGTCTGCATCTTTCGCGGTGCTAGTCGGCTCCTATATCGGTAAAGAGCATTTCAATTATTCGACAACACTCTCAATATCAGCACTCTACTTCCTCGCTTCGATGATGTTTTTCGCACGCTACTATGCAATGTCCACTCTGATAGTCTCTTACACTGAATTAGCAGGAACCTCGCTGCCCCCAGAATTTGTAACCACCTCACCCATTATTGGTATTACACGGGTATTAACATTCCTCGTAGGCTTTATTACTACTGAAGTGTATTTATGGAATTCCTATGTTGAAACTAAAAAGAACGAAGAAAATTCTTGAAGCACCCCGACGCACAGCAACCAGATCAATAAGAACGCGCTAAAGCCCTGCCCATTATTAGGAGCATTGTGATCCAGTCTCACAATTCGCCCTAGAATATATAGCCCCTCTGCAACCTGCATAGACAGGTATGGTTTGCCCAAACCATACAAATAGATACTAGCCTCCATTAGTCTTGTGTCCATGAACAATCAATTAGAAGAAAGAAAGCCTGCGAAGCAATTAGCGATGTCACTGATCTTGATGATCATGCTTAAACGCCTTACATCAAATAGCGCCATTGCATTTGTATTTCTCACACTATCCTTCAGCGCTATTGGCTCTGAATATTCTTCTCCGCTCACGCCTTACGGGCACCCCGACATCCAAGGGAATTGGACAAGCGACACCATCACGCCATTTGTGAGGCCAGCAGAATTAGGAGAAAAAAATCCTATTCCAAAAAGGAAGCTACTGAACTAGAGCAGGCTAGATTGATCGATCTTGACGTAAGAGCCGCACCCATAGAAGGGGTAATCTCTGCATCTGAAGTTGCCTTATCAGTCGACAACAGCGCTGAGGATCAATTCAAGCACAACACATCCAGCCTTCTGACAATAGATGGAGAAGTCCGCACTTCAATTATTGTAGATCCTTTGAATGGCCGCCTTCCGTTAAGAGACGATGGTATGGACAATACATTTGATGGGAAGTGGCTGGCAGTAGGCTTTGGTGAATTTGATGGACCTGAACTGGCAGGGCCAGGCCCGAGATGCCTAATTGATTTCGGCGCATTGCCTCCAGCAGGACCCATTGTACCAATCAGTCCTAATTTTCAGTTCGTGCAAACTGAAAATTACGTCTTACTTTACATAGAAGCAGGTGCTGAGTTACGTATCATTCGACTGGATGACGAACATAATTCGGATACCGGCGGAAAATGGCGAGGAGACTCAATAGGGTATTGGGAGGGTAATACACTTATCGTGCATACCAATAATTTCAACCCTCAATCGTCTGCGCCTCAATTACGAATGTCAGAATCATTGGATGTTGATGAACGCTTCACAATAATCTCTAAGAACGAAATATTCTATCAATTCACAATTACCGACATGAATGTCTACACTCAAGCCTTCAGCGGTGAATTGATTCTAGGCCGCATGCCAGATGGCGCAAAGTTATACGACTACGCATGTCATGAGGGCAACTATTCCCTACCTGGAATTCTTGCGGGTGCCAGAAGACAAGAACTTGATACTGCCAATTAGCAAATGCTTGCTGATAAGACCCTAGAAATGAAGTGAGAGGGTCTATGTTAATGAGACGGTGTCAGTATTCTGGGATTCCTATGGCTTCTGGGTGAACTTTAGCCATGGGCACGTTTTCAGACTACCGTACTAGCCAGTCTCTGAGCCCCACAGACTGGCTCATGCGTTCCTATTTCCCTCAGTTAATGGTAATTTCTCCTCCTACTTTTAGTTAATCTAATTGCTAGCACCAATCCTATAAAAATAAACGCGCCAAGAGGTAGCTATGAAACTCGGCCACAAGACTTTTTCCAAACTGATAACAACCTTCGCCTGCACACTCACGCTGATTTTTTCTGTAATCGCAGTGGCACAGTCGGGAACCTTTAGAGCTAGGTTGTCGCCCATGCCTACTACCCCACAGACGGTTACTACGATAACCGGTGAGGGTGAGGTGATACTGACACTAGATGGCAATACACTCACGGTCACCGGCAATTTCGTCGGCATGAACTCGGCCGCCACTATGGCGCATGTGCACAATGGCCCACCGGCACAGCCCGGCCCGGTCGTACATCAGCTAGAGATAACCAAGATGCCGGCCGGCGAGATCAGCGCGGTGCTAGAGCTCACTGACGAACAAGTAATCGCTCTGAATTATAATGAGCTGTATATCCAAGTACACAGCGAAACAAATCCCCCCGGCGAACTGCGCGGTTGGGTTTTTGCCAGAAATTAATCGAGGTCTAGCATGAAAATAATAAATAAGAACACTACTCGCGCACT